>WNFU01000215.1_pt1 | contig 130873 bp, 112 predicted proteins | sample 5400121 | NCBI WGS metagenome assembly WNFU01 (sample SAMN13153360, study PRJNA577476) | soil metagenome | isolation source: 100 cm soil or saprolite under grassland replicate 1 | place: USA:California | collected 2016-06-15
AAGGCGCCTCCTTGAGCACGCCCGACTCGGTGGAGATGGTGCCGCCGCCGTCCTTGATGTCGCCCTTCCAAACTGCCCATGCCTTCTTGATCATGACCGCTCCGCAAGTTGTGTTCTGAGAGGGACTCGCAATGGCCGGGACTAGCATTTCTCCCGCCGCAAATGCTGGAATGGCCTCGCACGAATTTCGCGTCAGCCCGAGTGCGAAACAGATGCGCAGCGCGTCAGATGCTACGAATCCGAGTCTCCCGAGTCTCCGTCGCGCGCAAGCAAAATGCCAAGCACGAGACCGGCGACGGCGCAGATGGCCATGACCTGCCACGGATTGGCACGGACGTAGTCGTCGCTCGCTCGCCTCGAGCATGCGTAGCTTGCGCGACTCAGTCACGCCAAGATTGGCGAACTTCTTCTTCCACACGCAGAAGGTCGCCTCCGACACACCCAGCTGGCGGCAGACGTCGCCGACTGGGGTACCGGCTTCCGCCTGGCGCAGCGCGTAGCCGATCTGCGCCTCGGTGAACCGCGATTTCTTCATGCGCTTCTCCTCGTCGTTTGCAGGAGCGAGCGCCGCTACGCTACTGTCGTTTTGAACTGTTGCGAATTTCCGGGGGGACGTCAACCTCAACTCGTGGCTCGCTTTGCGCCCTGCGCATATCTGACCTGCCCCCAGAAATTCGGACCACTGGCTACTTGAGGATGGCTCCCTGTTGGGTGGTCTGGTGATGTCGGCGGAATTCGATCGGGGTACGGTAGTGCAGGCTCGAATGCGGCCGCATGGGCAGCGTACCCCTTTGAAGAGCAGTTCAACCTTCGTGGCGTGATATGAGTCGCGTTGAATTTGCGCTCGAACGTCCGAAGTTCGTAATTTGGGTGAGCGGAATGTACTTGTGTGTGCACGCCTTCCTCGAGTCAAAGACCGCGAAAAGCGATCGCGAAATCGCGAAACACTTGCGCAGCGCTTTGGAATCCTTCGGGGGCGCAACAGGTGCAACGGGAGTTGGTCTATAGGTCTCTGGGGGGCGTAGAAAGTGCGGGCCGCCGGCCGACGGAAAGGATGAGCGTCGTGCCGCGCCCGCTGTGCGAGCGTTCTCGCACCGTCGACCGCTACGCATGCGAACAGGGTGCGTCCTCCGCCGTCCGCGCGGTCGATTCGCACCCGCGAAAACGCCGATCCTCTCTTGCACCTGGGCGTAGATCTTCCACAGCACGCCGAAGCGATTCGAGAACATTGCGTCGAGCTCCTCCGCGGGCAGCGGCTCGCCGTTTTCATTCACGACGAAGCGCTTAAGCGTGTCGCGCACGTTCTTTTCGGCGTAGGTGAGGCTCGGCGCCGTACTGCCGAATTCGTGAGCGGCGTACGTTGCCACGCTCGCGCCATGAACGGGTCGAATACTCCTCCTGCATCAACGCGAAGGAGATCGAGCGGAACGCGGTGTCATCATACCTTGGCGACCGTGCAGAGAAGGTGTCGCGAGCCGCTCCGGCTTCACCGACGCTACGAGTACCGCGTGAAAGGGTATTTCAGGCCTTCGCCAGGATTTCCATCGCCTTATTCGTATCGTCCAGCGAGTCCATCGCCGCATAGGCGACGAATTGTGTGCCGATCACGGAGGCAGAGAAGCCGCGGAGGTTAACTTGTCCGTTAGCAAGCTTCTCAGTCAGCTCCGCGGCGACTCCCGGCTGGTCACGGCCCATGATTCGAACGGAGTGGAGGGTGCGCGTCACGTTGAAACCGACCTGCGCGGCTGCCTCGATTTCCCTGTCGCCCTGCAGCGGCGTGACGAACACTACTCCCTTGCCGGGCGCTTCCGGGGCGCGCCGCGAGATGATGAATTGCAGATCTGCGCCCGCGTCCCGCAGCGTACCCAGCACCCGCGCAAGGCCGCCGGGTCGATCTTCGATGGTCGCCGCCCACACATCGACACGTTCCACGAGAAGATCCATAACAATTCTCCTTCCTCTCAACTGCTATGCTCGAAGGGAAAATCTAGGCCATGACTGGCCCAAAAGCAAGTCGTAGCGGGACAGTGTCGTGGTCTGGTAATTCACCAAGTCCGGAATTAGTATTGGACTCTGCCATGAGCGTCGTCCGCTCGTCGCGCGCACGCCGAGCGGCGGCAGCAAAGCGCGCCGCCGCCGTTGCCGCGGGTCCCGAAATTGTCTGTATCGGGCTCACGCAAAACCGAGGAGGAGCCGTCATGTCAAAAGCCAAGTCGCCGCGCAATGCCACGGAACAGCAGGCTGCCGATATCTCCGAGGCGCAGATCGCGGTGCATTGGCCGGAGGAGGACTATTTCTCGCCATCGAACCAATTCATCGCGCAGGCCAATTTGACGGACGCCGGCATCTTCGCGCGTCTTTCCCTCGACAAGTTCCCCGAGTGCTTCAAGGAGTTCGCGGATCTTCTCGACTGGTACAAGTATTGGGAGACGACGCTCGACACCAGCAATCCCCCGTTCTGGCGCTGGTTCGTCGGTGGCAGAGTCAACGCGTGCTACAACTGCGTGGATCGCCATATTGCAAAGTACAAGAACAAGACGGCGATCCATTTCGTGCCCGAGCCGGAGAACGAGGCGGCACAGCACCTCACCTATCAGGAGCTGTTCGTACGCGTCAACGAGTTCGCGGTCCTGTTACGCGATTTCTGCGGCCTGAAGGCGGGCGACAGAGTGACCTTGCATATGCCGATGGTGTCGGAACTGCCGATCACCATGCTCGCCTGCGCACGGCTCGGCGTGATTCACTCGCAGGTGTTCAGTGGATTCAGCGGCAAGGCCTGCGCCGACCGCATCTGGGATTCCGAGAGCCGTTTGTTGATCACGATGGATGCGTACTACCGCGCCGGCAAACTGCTTGATCACAAGGAAAAGGCCGACACCGCGTTCGATGAGGCGGTCAAACAGGGCCACCGGGTCGACAAGGTTCTGATCTGGCAGCGCCACCCCGGCGAGTACTCGAGCCCGACGAAGCTCGTGGATGGACGCGACGTCATCATCAACGAAGTCCTTAAGAAGTTCCGCGGCAAGCGTGTCGAGCCAGTGCAGATGCCCGCGGAGGCGCCCCTTTTCCTCATGTACACGAGCGGGACCACGGGGCGGCCCAAGGGCTGCCAACACTCCATTGGCGGCTACCTCGCCTACGTCACGTGGACATCGAAGTACATCCAGGACATCCACCCCGAGGACGTGTACTGGTGCATGGCAGACATCGGCTGGATCACGGGCCATTCCTACATTGTCTACGGCCCGCTTTCGCTCGCCGCTTCTTCGGTCGTCTACGAAGGCGTCCCGAACTACCCGGATGCCGGACGGCCATGGCGTATCGCTGAAAACCTCGACGTCAACATCTTCCACACGTCGCCTACCGCGATCCGCGCGCTACGGAAGGACGGACCCGAAGAGCCCGCGAAATACAACTATCACTTCAAGCACATGACGACTGTGGGCGAGCCGATCGAGCCTGCGGTTTGGAAGTGGTATCACAAGATGGTCGGCAAGGGCGAGGCGGTGATCGTGGACACCTGGTGGCAGACCGAAAACGGCGGATTCCTTTGCAGCACGGTGCCGGCGATCCACAAGATGAAGCCCGGAAGTGCAGGACCCGGGATTCCAGGCATCCATCCGGTGATCTACGACGACCACGGGAAGGAGCTTAAGAGCGGTTCGGGCAAGGCGGGCAACATCTGCATACGTAACCCCTGGCCCGGCTCTTTCCAGACCATATGGAAGGACCCAGATCGCTACGTGCGCCAGTACTACTCGCGCTACTGCCGTGATCCCAAGAGCAAAGACTGGCGCGACTGGCCATACATGGCGGGTGATGGCGCGGTGCAGGCGGCGGACGGTTACTTTCGGATCCTGGGCCGCATTGACGACGTGATCAATGTCTCCGGCCATCGCCTCGGCACCAAGGAAATCGAGTCGGCCGCTCTTCTCGTGCCCGAAGTCGTCGAGGCGGCAGTGGTTCCGGTCGCCGACGAGATCAAAGGCAAGGTACCTGACCTCTATGTTGCATTGAGGCCGGGATTGGCACCTTCCGTGGAGATCGCGAACAAGGTCTCCGCGTCAGTGGTTTCCGAGATCGGCGCCATCGCGCGGCCGCGCCAGGTCGTCATCGTTCCCGACATGCCCAAGACCCGCTCGGGCAAGATCATGCGCCGGGTGCTCGCGGCGATCTCGAGTCATCAGGATCCTGGCGACGTGTCAACCCTCGCCAATCCGGAGATCGTTGAAAAGATCAAGGAACTGGTCAAATAGCAGCGAAGTACGCTCAACAGCGGAGTCAGTACGTTTGCACGCCCAGCGCGGGGCGCGGGGGCTTCAGCGCATACGCGCCGTCACCGAGCATGGCTTGCACGATCGCGAGCACGACGAGGAGCACCGGGTACTCCCAGCCACCGTTTGCGGATGCGAAGAACCATCCGTTGCCGACGTGCACCGACACGGCGCCGATCAGAAGGGGAATGCTGACGAGCGCGACCAGCCGCGTCCGCACGCCGAGAATCAGCAGTACGCCCGCGATGACCTCGAACGGCGTGACGACGTAGGCGAGGAAGCCGAGGAAGCCGACCGACTCGAAGAACTTCGCGGTACCCGGCAGCGTGAAAGCAAGCGCCTTCAGCAGCCCGTGGGCGACGAACATCGCGCCCAGCGAAACACGAAGCAGCAGAGCGGCATACGGTGAGGTGCGTGAATCGATCATGACGATCTCCAATTCGATTTGAGGAGACAACCTGGACGATGACTTGAGTACGTTCGCTACGCTCGCGCGATCCACGTCGGCGCGATGCTCGTGCCCTTGCCCGCGTCGTAGCCGAAGTAGATGTTGAGACCGGCAAGTGGTTCGAGGTAGCGCGCGTTGCGCAACGGCCCAGCGTCGACCGGTGAAAAGCCGATACTCTTGATAAGCATATCGACGGTCTCCTTGGCGCGCGCGCTGTCGCCGGCGAAGAAGACCGGCACCGTGTGGCCGCTACCGAAATCGGCGCCTTGCTGCAGCACCTGCGCGAATACGGTGTTGAACGCCTTGACCACTTCGGCGCCCGGCACCGTCTTGGCGATCTCTTTGGCCGCCGACGTCGCGTGCCCGATGGTGAGACCCATGTAGTCGGTGGTCAACGGATTGGTGATGTCGATCACCGTCTTGCCACGCAGGTCGCCCAGCGCGCGCAGCGCATCGGCTGCTTGTGCATACGGCGTGGCGACGATCACGACGTCGGCGCTGCGTGCCGCAGAAGCATTCATCCGCGCGAGCCGCGAAGGATGGGAGAAGGGCGTGAGCATCCTCCATTTTCTGGGTGGCAGCTCGGTCGAGGTTGTCGGCGCTCGCGCGATCACGCAGACGAAGATGACGATCTCGCAACGGGCCGCGGTCGATGGCGTCCTGTGCGATGTCGTCTGTACTGGCCGGTTCTACGACTTCATCGAGAAGCGCGCCGGGCGTTGGGGGATCGTCCTGCGGCAGCCGATCTACGAAAAGGACCGCCTCGACGTCGTCGACCCCGCCGCTACGCTCGCGCTCGATCGTTCGCTACTCGAAAGCTTTCCGCAAGGCTATCGGCACCTCGCGTACCTGCAGACAAAGGTCGGCTACAAGGTCAAACCGGATATGCCGGGGCTCCACGGTCCCGTTGTCCAGGCGCTGTATGCGCGCGGAAAAGCTTGGCTCGATGGCGCGGCGCTCGCCGGCTGAGCAAGGACACGGATAGCTGCACGCGTCGCGCGACACGACGCGCGATCAGCGTCGTGCCGCGATAGCGCTACGCGTCATCGTGCGAGCGCGACGCGCGGGGCTCCTTGCGCGCCGGCCGCAGCGGTGCGCGACTGAGCTCGTTATTCTCGCTCGCGATACGGGCGAGGAAGTCGATGAATTTGAAACGCTCCGCGGCTCTCAGCGGCTGCAGAAGCCGTTGCTGCACGCGCATGACGGCGCCGTGGACTTGGGCGAGAAGCTCGCGTCCTTCCTTGGTGATGAAGATGTTCTTCACGCGCCGGTCGTGAGGATTGTCCCGCCGCTCGAGCAGTCCGGCTGATTCCATGCGCTCGATAATCTCCCCGGCAGTCGTACGGTTGAACGCTGCCAGGCCGGCGAGCGTGATCTGGTCGACGCCGTCGTTGTCCGAGAGCACGCCGAGCACTGCGTATTGCTGCGGCGTGATTTCGAACGGGGCGCATTCTTCGAGAAACAGCGCAACCGAGATTTGGTGGCATCGACGGATCAGGTGCCCCGGCATTCGGTACGGCGCCCCGGTCTTGGGATTGCCGGTACTGCGCTTGACGTTCTTCATAATGTTCCCCCGTACGGGCCTATATTGTGCCGAGTGATCTCATTGCAGCACCGCAGTCGCTCAAGGGTCTGGCGGCGCCGTTTGGCGGCCTCTAAAAAACGCTTGACACCCTGCGGATCGTCAGTATACTGCTGATCTTATCGTCAGTACACTGATAGTCAGTCGGGTGACGAGTCTGCGGCGAGTCCACGCTCGCCACGGCGCCACGCTCAACAGGAGGAGCACCATGAACAACCGATCCGCGTCGCTGCCGGTGCTGGTCGCCGGCGGCGGCATCGGCGGCCTCGCGGCCGCGCTCGCGCTCACGCGTCGAGGCTTCGCGGTCAAGGTATTGGAGCAGGCACCGCAGCTCGGCGAGATAGGCGCCGGCATCCAGCTCGGGCCGAACGCTTTCGCGGCCTTCGACGCGCTCGGCGTCGGCCCGAAGGCGCGCGGTCGCGCCGTCTATACCGACGAAATGGTGATGCACGACGCACTCGACGAGACGCTGGTCGCGCGTGTGCCGGTCGGCGAAGCGTTTCGCACCCGCTTCGCTAATCCGTACGCGGTGATCCACCGCGCGGATGTGCATACATCGCTACTCGAGGGCGCACGAGAGTCCGGCAGCATCGAGGTGCTGACCTCGACCACCGTGCAGCGCATCGAACAGGACCCCGATGGCGTCACGGTTTTCGACGCCCGCGGTGCGAGGCATCGCGGCATCGCCGTGATCGGCGCCGACGGCGTGAAGTCGGCCGTGCGCCGGCAGTACGTCGGCGACGACGCACGCGTGTCGGGACATGTGGTGTATCGCGCCGTGGTCGACAAGAAGGACTTCCCTGTCGACCTGCAGTGGAACGCCGCCAGCATCTGGGTCGGCCCCAACTGCCACCTCGTGCACTACCCGTTGCGTGGCGGCGAGCAATACAACGTCGTGGTTACCTTCCACAGCCGTGAAAACGAAGAGTGGAGCGTGCGCGAAGGCAGCCGTGAAGAGGTGCAGAGCTACTTCGAAGGCATCTGCGCGCGGGCGCGTCAGCTGATCGACCTGCCGAAGAGCTGGAAGCGCTGGGCAACCGCGGACCGCGAGCCGATCGCGCAGTGGACGTTCGGCCGCGCGACGCTGCTCGGCGACGCGGCGCACCCGATGTTGCAGTACCTCGCGCAGGGCGCCTGCATGGCGCTCGAGGACGCCGTCACGCTCGGCGAGGCACTGCGCGTGAACGACAACGACTTCGCGAAGGCCTTCGAGCTGTACCAGCGCTCGCGCGTCACGCGCACCGCGCGCGTCGTGCTGATGGCCCGCGAGATGGGCCGCATCTACCACGCCAAGGGCGTCGAGCGCCTCGTGCGCAACGACCTTTGGAAGGGCCGCGCGCCCGAGCGCTTCTACGATGCGATGGAGTGGCTCTACGGCTGGATGGTCGAGAACTGCCTCGCCGCGTGAGCGCACACCATCAAGGAGACGTCATGACGCAAGAACTCGGCCGCCTCGAGGATCTTCCCCTCGACTACCGCGAGGCCCTCACGAAGCAGAACCTCGTGCCGCTTTGGCCCAACCTGCGCGCGGTGCTGCCCCCCGGCAAACCCCAGCCCCGGACGAAGCCGACGTATTGGTCTTACAACGCACTGCGTCCGCTGCTACTCAAGGCGGGCGAACTCACGCCCATCGAAAAGGCCGAGCGGCGCGTGCTCGTGCTCGCGAACCCCGGGCACGGCCTGGAGAACATGCAGGCGAGCGCCGCGATGTACCTCGGCATGCAGCTGCTGTTGCCCGGCGAGTGGGCGCCGGCGCACCGCCATTCGCCGAACGCGGTGCGCGTGATCGTCGAGGGCGAAAGCGCCTACACGACGGTCAACGGCGAGAAATGCGTGATGAGCCGCGGCGATCTGATCCTGACCCCGAGCTGGCAGTGGCACGAGCACGGCCACGAGGGCGACAAGCCGGTCGTGTGGCTCGACATTCTCGACCTGCCGCTCGCGTACTACATGGAGGCGTCCTACCACGTCGATGGAAAACGGCAGGAAGTGAAGCCCGACCGCGGCGACATCGCTTACGCACGCGGCGGCGTCGTCCCGTCGATCGACTTCGAGCGCTCGCAAAAGCCGTACCCGATGCTTCGCTATCCGTGGATCGAGGCGCGCGCCGCGCTGGTTGCGCTCGCCGAGAGCCAGCCCGACCTCGCCACGGTCCAGGTCACCTACGTCAATCCCGAAACCGGCCGCGACGCGCAAAACATCCTCGGTTATTACGCGCAGATGCTGCGCCCCGCCCAGACGCTCAAGCTGCCCGTTCGCTCGCCGGCGATGGTCTTCCACCTGATCGAAGGGACCGTCGACGCGGACATCGAGGAGCAGAAGTTCACGCTCGCCGAGGCGGACACCTGCTGTGCCCCTGGTTATGCCAGCGTGAGCCTGCGCAATCGTTCGGCGAGCGCGCCCGCTTTCCTCTTCATCGCCGACGAAACGCCGCTGCACAAGAAACTCGGCGTGTTCGAGCACCGCGGCTAAAGCCCCGATTCAAGGAGACATGATGTCGCAGCCAACGTACGTGTTCGACCCACCGCCGGTGCATTCGCTGCCGGTGCGTGGGGGGAACGCTCGCTTTCCGATACGCCGCCTGTTCTTCGTCGGTCGCAACTACCACGCGCACGCGGTCGAGATGGGTCGTCCGGTGGACAAATCGAACGCACAGCTCTTCTACTTCACCAAGTCGCCAACGACGCTCGTGCAGTCGGGGGCCACCGTCGCCTATCCCCCTGAGACCAAGAATTATCAGCACGAGATGGAGCTGGTCGTGGCGATCGGAGCGCCGGGCTTTCGCGTGAACGCGAGCGAAGCGCACACGCTGATCTATGGCTACGCGTGCGGGCTCGACATGACGCGGCGCGACCTGCAGCTCGCCGCGCGCGACCAGGGCCGCCCTTGGGATCTCGGCAAGGATCTCGAAGATTCTTCGGTGGTGTCCGAGATCGTGCCGGCGGAAAGCCGCGCGCCGATCAGTCGCGGCGAGCTCGCAATGACCGTGAACGGACAGCCGCGCCAGAAGGCCGACCTGAGCCAGCTGATATGGAGCATTCCGGAAATCATCGCGGACCTTTCGAGGTTCTATCACCTGCAGCCCGGCGACCTGATCTTCACCGGCACACCGGAAGGCGTGGGCCCGGTCGTGCCCGGCGATCGGATCGAAGGCCGCATCGAGGGGGTCGGCGAGATCAGTCTTGCCGTTGGCCCTGCCGAGTGAAGCCTTTCTACGAAGCTCTCGACATTCATTTCCAAGGAGGAATCGTGCAGGTCATCAAATCGATCGCCGTCATCGCGTTGGCGGCTGGCGTAGGCTCCCCCGCGCTCGCCGCAGATCCCGTGAAGATCGGCCTCGTGCTGCCGATGTCCGGTCCGTTCGCCGCGTACGGCAAGCAGATCGAGCACGGCGTGAAGCTCTATCTCGCCCAGAACGGCGACACGTTTGCCGGGCGCAAGGTCGAACTTGTCACCAAGGACGACAGTCCCGGCACGTCGGGCGATGTCAGCAAGCGGCTCGCGCAAGAGCTCGTCGTCAAGGACAAGGTCGACATTCTCGCCGGCTTCGGGCTGACGCCCTCCGCGCTCGCGGTTGCGCCGGTGTCTGCGGAAGCGAAGAAGCCGATGGTGATCATGAATGCGGCGACGTCGATCATCACGACCAAGTCACCGTACATCGTTCGCACGTCGCATACGCTGCCGCAGTACACGGCGCCCATCGCGGCGTGGGCGGCGAAGAACGGTGTGAAGAAGGTCTACACGCTGGTCGCCGATTTCGGCCCTGGCCACGACGCCGAAGCTCAATTCAAGAAGTCGTTCACCGCCGCGGGGGGCACGATCGTCGGTGACGTTCGCGTGCCCGTGAAGAATCCCGACTTCGCTCCTTATCTGCAGAAGATCAAGGACACGAAACCCGATGCAGTCTTCCTGTTCCTGCCCCCCGGCGCGGAAACGATCGCCTTCATGAAGGGCTTCGTCGACCGCGGCTTGGCTCAAGCCGGCATCCGAATCATCGCGACCGGCGACTTGACCGACGAGGACATCCTGGATGCCCTCGGGGATGCGGCACTTGGCGCCATCACGTCGTTCCATTACGCCGAATCGCACAAGTCGGCGGAGAACAAGGCGTTTACCGAAGCGTATGGCAAGGCGTATCCCAAGGACCGGCCGAACTTCATGGCGGTCGCCGGCTACGACGGCATGCGGCTGATTGCCGAAGTGCTGAAGAAAACCGGCGGCAGCACCGACGGAGAGAAATTCGTGGCGGCAGCCAAGGGGATGAGCTGGGTGAGCCCGCGCGGAAAGATCACGATCGACACCGACACGCGCGACATCGTGCAGACCGTCTACATCCGCAAGGTCGAGAAGGTCGGCGGCAAGCTGCAAAACGTCGAGTTCGACCAGGTTCCCGACGTCAAGGACCCGGGCAAGCAGTAGAGGGATCGCGGAGCGCGCGGCGCGCGCCCCGCTTTCGACATCCACCGACCCAGGAGACTCGCATGACCATTCTCTTCGACGGCGTCGCATCGGGCATGCTGCTGTTCCTGATCAGCGTCGGTCTCTCGGTGACGCTCGGGCTCATGAACTTCGTGAACCTCGCTCATGGCGCGTTCGCGATGCTGGGCGGCTACGTCTGCGTGCTGATGCTCAACCGCCTGGGCGTGCCGTTCCTGCTGACGCTGCCGATCGCGGCCGCGATCGCCGCCGTCGTCGGAGTGATCCTCGAACGCACGCTCTACCGGCGCCTGTACGGCGCGTCTCACCTCGATCAGGTGCTGTTCTCGATCGGGCTCGTGTTCATGGCGATCACGACCGCGAACTACTTCTTCGGCTCGCAGCAGCAGCCGATGGAGCTGCCGGCGTTCTTGCGCGGCCAGCTGAGCGTGCCCGGCGTCGATATCGGCGCATACCGGCTGTTCCTGATCATCGTGGGCGCCGCGATCGCGGCGGCTCTGCAGTGGATGCTGACGCGCACGCGCTTCGGAGCGGAGCTGCGCGCTGCCGTGGACAAGCCGCGCACGGCACGCGGGCTCGGCATTAACGTCGATCGTGTATTCAGCCTCGCGTTCGCTCTCGGCTCGGCTTTGGCCGGGCTGGGCGGGGCGCTGGGCGTGGAGGCGCTCGGCCTCGACCCCGAGTTTGCGGTGAAGTACATCGTCTATTTCCTGATCGTCGTCGCCGTCGGCGGAACCGGCAATATCATGGGATCGCTGTATGCGTCGCTGATCATCGGCATCGCGGACGTCGTCGGCAAGTACTACCTACCGCAGGTCGGTGCGTTCGTCATCTACGCCGTGATGGTTGTGATGCTCATCGTGCGGCCGCAGGGCCTGTTCGGCAGGAGCGCTGCCCGATGAGCTCGAACCCGATCACCTCGACGGCGAGCGACGCGCCGGTCAGGACGCTGCATGGCGTCGAAGTCGGTCCGTTCGTTCGCGTGTCGCGCTGGCAGCCGGCCGAGTACGTCTTCTGGCTGTTGCCCGTCGTCGGTTGGTTCGCTTTTCCGGACAACCTGCCGCTGCTCTCTCAAATCGCGATCACCGGGCTTTTCGCGCTTTCGCTCGACCTGATCCTCGGTTACGCGGGAATCGTCTCGCTGGGTCACGCAGCGTTCTTCGGCCTCGGCGCCTACACCGCGGGCCTGCTCGCGAAGCATGGTTTCGGCGATCCGCTGCTCGGTCTGGCGACGGCGATCGCGCTCACGGCCGCCGCGGGCTTTTTCACGAGTTTCCTTGTGCTGCGCGGCGCCGATCTCACACGCCTGATGGTGACGCTCGGCGTCTCGCTGATGCTGTTCGAAGCCGCGAACAAGCTGACCGACTTCACCGGCGGCCTGGATGGCCTGCAGGGCATCGAGATGAAGCCGCTGCTCGGGCTTTTTACGTTCGACATGTACGGCAAAGTTGGCTACATCTACTGCGTCGTCGTGCTCTTCCTGTTGTTCTGGCTGGCGCGCCGGGTGGTCAATTCACCGTTCGGTCTGGAGCTGCGCGGCATTCGTCTCAACGCGGCCCGGATGCCGGCGCTCGGAGCGCCCGTTCATCGGCGGCTCGTCGCGATCTACACGATCGGCGCCGCGTATGCAGGCGTGGCCGGTGCGCTGCTCACGCAAACCACGCAATTCGTGTCGATCGACGTGCTCGGCTTCCCCCGTTCAGCCGAAGTGTTGCTGATACTCGTGCTCGGCGGCACCGGGAGCCTCTACGGCGCGCTGCTCGGCGCGATCGTGTTCATGGTCGCGCATCAGCTGCTGTCGGACATCAACCCGCAGTACTGGCAGTTCTGGCTCGGGCTGCTGCTCGTCCTTGTCGTGCTGTTCGCGCGCGAAGGGGTCATGGGAGGGCTTCGGCGGCTCCAGGCACTCGTTCCCGGCCGCCGGCCTCGGGAGGCACACGCATGACCTACGCACTGCAGACCCGCAACCTGGTCCGCAAGTTCGGCGGATTCGTCGCCACCGACAACGTGACGCTCAACGTGGCGGCAGGCGGCCGGCACGCGCTGATCGGTCCCAATGGCGCCGGCAAGACGACGCTCATCAATCTGCTCACCGGCTTTCTCGAGCCGACGTCCGGCGAAGTGATCCTGAGCGGCGAGGAAGTGACATCGCTCGCACAGCACGAGCGCGTCAAGCGCGGGCTCGCGCGCACCTTCCAGATCAACCGGCTCTTCGCCGACATGACGGCGCTTGAATCGGTGACGCTCGCCGTCTGCGAGCGCCGCGGGCTCGGCGGGAAGTGGTGGCGTCCGGCGGCAGCGCATTCGGAAGCGCTCGACGAAGCGGCAGAGCTGCTGTCGCGTCTGCGGCTCTCCGACGTCGCGAACGCGCGCGTGGGCGACCTCGCGTACGGCAAGCAGCGCCTGATCGAGATCGCGCTTGCGCTTGCCTCGCAACCGCGCGTGCTGTTGCTCGATGAGCCCGCTGCGGGCGTGCCGACGCTAGAAAGCCGCGAGCTGTTCGAGACGATCGCGCGGCTGCCGCGCGACGTCACGATCCTGCTGATCGAGCACGACATGGACCTCGTATTCCGCTTCGCAGAGCGCATCTCGGTGCTCGTGAGCGGAGCGTTGCTGATCGAGGACGTGCCGGAGGCGATCGCGAAAGATCGCCGCGTGCGCCAACTCTACCTGGGCGAGGCGGGCCATGGCTGAGCTCTTGCGAATGGACGGCGTGTGGAGCGGGTACGGCAATGCGATCGTGCTCGAGGATGTGAGCCTCGAGCTGGAAGAGGGCGACAGCCTGGCGCTGCTCGGCCGTAATGGCATGGGCAAGACGACGCTGCTCGCAACACTCGTCGGTGCCGCGCGCCAGACCCGCGGGACGATCCGTTTCGCGGGTCAGGACATGGGGCGCGTGGCGGGACACCGGCGTGCACATGCGGGACTGGGCTGGGTGCCGCAGGAGCGCGACATCTTCCCCTCGCTCACCGTCGAGGAGAACCTGACGGTCGTGGCGCGTTCGGGACCATGGGATCTCGAGCGCGTCTACGACACGTTTCCCCGTCTGCGCGAGCGTCGCGCCAACATGGGCAACCAGCTCTCGGGAGGCGAGCAGCAGATGCTCGCGATGGGAAGGGCGCTGCTGCTCAACCCCAGGTTGCTGTTGCTCGACGAGCCGCTCGAAGGGCTCGCGCCGCTGATCGCGCAGGAGTTGCTCGCCGTCATCGATCAGATGGTAAGCGAGCGCAGCATGGCGGTGATCCTGGTCGAGCAGCACGCGCACCAGATCCTCCCGCTTACGCGCCAAGCGGTCGTGCTCGAGCGCGGCCGCGTCTCCTGGAGCGGTGCCAGCGAGACCTTGTCGGCCGACCACGCGCTGCTCGACCGTCTGATCGGCGTCAACGCGGGCTGAAACGCACGATTGTTCTGGAGCCGCCATGAAGAAAGCGATTGACATCATCCGTGCCGAGCACCGGGCGCTGGCCGCCGTGTTGTCGGCGCTAAAGGCTTTCGTCGACGGCATGGCCGAGGGCAAATTCGCAGCCGATTTCGAGCTTCTGGGCGACATGATCCGGTACTTGACCGAAGTACCCGATCAAGTTCATCACCCGAAAGAGGACCTCTACCTGTTCGCGGCGCTGCGTAAGCGCAGCCCGGAAGCCACGGCGATCCTCGACGAGCTCGAGGACGAGCATCGCAACATCCACGCCGAATGGAACGCCCTCGCGCGCGCCCTCGACGATTTCAGGAGCGCCGGCATGAGCGGTCTCGCGGCGTTCCGCGAGGCGGTGAACCGCTACTACGATTTCCAATGGCAGCACGTTTCCAAGGAGGAGAGCAGGGTGATCCCGCTTGCGATCGATGTGCTCCCTCCGCAGGACTGGGCTGCGATCGACTCCGCCTTCGCGGCGAACGACAACCCGTGGGAAGGGCCGGCCGGCAAGTTCAGGCAACTCTTCACGCGCATCGTTACGATCGCCCCCGCACCGATCGGCGTCGGGCCGAACGCGGGTGCAGCTTGACCGCAAGCGCATGATGAAGGTTCACGGTTATTTCCGCTCTGGCGCCGCGTGGCGCTTGCGCATTGCGCTCAACCTGAAGGGCATCGCGGTTGACGAGGCGTTCGTGCATTTGCGCAAGCGCGAGCAGGCGGCGCCGGCGTTCCGGACACTCAATCCGCAGCGGCTCGTGCCGGTGCTCGAGCACGACGGCGCGGTGCTGACGCAATCGCTCGCGATCATCGAGTATCTCGAAGAGATCCAACCGCATCCGCCGCTGCTGCCATCGAGGCCGGTCGACCGGGCGTTCGTGCGCGCGATCGCGCTCGCGATCGCGTGCGACATCCATCCGCTCGATAATCTCCGCGTTCTGAGCTATCTAAAGGATGACTTCGGCATCGACGACGCCGGCCGTGATCGTTGGTACGCGCACTGGGTTGCGCAAGGGTTCACCGCTCTGGAAACGATCCTCGCGGGCGATCCGCGCGTCGGTGCCTTCTGTTTCGGCGACACGCCTTCGCTCGCCGACATCTGCCTCGTTCCGCAGATGGGCAACGCGGAACGGATGAAATGCCCGCTTGACGCCTATCCGACCTTGCGGCGAATTCGCGATGCCGCGCTCGAGCTGTCCGCGTTCGCGTTGGCCGAGCCCGACCGCCAGCCGGATGCGCAGTAGCCGTTATTACTTCCCGAAAGACCTGACGTTTCCCCCGTAACGCGTCCGCGTCGGCGCGCGATACGGCCAGATTGAATCGATAGCCGCGGCGCTCTGCCCGAGGATCTTGCGCAGCGTGGAGACCTGCACCTGCAGGTTGTTCACCTCCACGACGAGCCCCGGCCATACGATGGCGAGGAGTTCGTCCTTCGTGATCAGCGTGCCGGGACGATCGACGAACGCGACCAGCAAATCGAACGCGCGAGCACCGATCGCGACCGGCGTACCTTCCGCGACGAAGACGCGCTCACTCGGGCGCAGTTCAAAGCGGCCGAAGCGGCGGGGTATGGAGGGCGGGGCGAATTCGGGAGCGTTGCGCATGTTCGGATGCGAGTCGGACTGGAGGCAGTCTGGCGCCCGCGCGGCTTCAGCGGCTCGCGACGCGTTGACGATACGCTGCGGCAAGAAAGGATCGTACGCAGGCCTCGCGCTCGGATACGAGCGCAAATTCGCTGCAGGCGCGCTCCGCGATAGCCACATTCTGCAACGGAGTGCCATCGCGCAGGAACAGGCCGGCGACGGCGGTGAAAAGGCCGATCGCGACCAGAAACGATAAGGCCACGGCGACAATGGTCTGGCCAAGGGGGCAAGCGAGCACGGGCATGGTGTTCATGGTGATCTCGTTGTGGTCGCGCTTCAGTCCGGAGAAGTCTGGTGCTGCTGGAACGGACGTTGCGACGTGCAGGGCGCTTCTGTCCTTTGGCTGGCCTTAAACGTTCTGAAACGCGTCCTGAAGGACAGCAATCCGCGCGCGATTCCACTCGTAAGGTACGGCTAGCAGTAACCGCCTGCTGATACAAAGCAGTCAGTTCTGCTTCGTCGATTCGGCCACACCGATTGACGCGTTGCTTGTCTCGCTGTACGTGCTAGTGTCGGGGCGTGAGGTCGACCCGCGTCAGTCGCCACGTGAACGCTCCGCGCGCGATCGTCTATCGCGCGCTTCTCGATGCACGCGCGGTCGCGACGTGGATGGTGCCGACCGGCATGACCAGCCGCGTGCATGCGTTCGACGCCCGCGAAGGTGGCTCATTTCGAATCTCCCTTACGTACGACGCGCCCACTGGAACCGGCAAGACGACTGCGAACACCGACACGTTCCACGGCCGCTTCGTGAGGCTGGTGACGAATGAGCAGGTTGTCGAAGTGGTCGAGTTCGAGACGATAGATCCCGCGCTGCGCGGCGAAATGACGATCACGATCGCGCTCGCCGATGCAGATGGCGGCACCGAAATCCTCGCTGTCCACGATAGGCTACCGCGCGGGTTAGCGACCGCCGACAACGAGGCCGGCTGGCGGTCGTCGCTCGCGAAACTCGCCGCGCTCGTCGAGGCGGGCTAGAACGCGCGCGACCTAGCTCGTGATCCGGGGCTTTGCATTCCGATAATGGATGTCAGAAATTCTTGAGCTCGACTGCTTCTCTTGCGTACTTCTAACGGAGCCGTTACGAAGGCTGGGGAGAGCAGTTCACGTGCCACACCCTGAACGATCGTCGTATCCAAGCAACCATTGTGGATCGTATTGTCACAGCCTTGCGCGGTCGCTGCCGTTAGGTATTCGATGGCGGCACGGATTATCGACTCATAACCCGAAGGTCGCAGATTGAAATCCAGCCTCCGCAACCAAACAGTCGAGGGCCTGCAGCGATGCAGGCCCTTTGTTTTTGACTTTTGGGGAAATTACCCGAAGAAGGCGACGTTAAGCGATACGTTGGCGCAGGCTAACAACGCGCTGGGTGCGTTGCCGCTTCGGGCGATGCCGACGTGACATGAGGCAAGCTCAAGCCCAAGAGTCAATGCCATGGGTTGGCGCGCAACCACTGCATTGAGTTGTTATTCGCCGCCTCCCGGATAGCGGCGGGCAGGATCGCAGCGAGCGCACGTGCATCGCGCACGCGGTCGAAGGACATGGACGAAGCACCCAAGCCCTCAGGATCGACTTCCAACACAAACGCGAACGGCGAGACATCATGCGGATACCGGATGTACACAGGCCCGGAAAGCGTCTCCAACCGCACCATTGCACCGCTCCCTGCGGAGACTACCCGGGTGATACCTACTGCCCGCAGTTGCTGCGCGTAGGGCTTTGCCAACTGGGAAAGCTCTGGCTGTTCGATTTCAGGGAAGTGCGCGGCTGAAGCGCAGGCGCATAGCAGGAGGAGCGGTAGCAGTCGGGCAAGCATCATCCGGGTTTAGCATACCGATTCCCCATTAGTTGCGCGTCCGCCGCCGCTAGGCTGCCATCGACGAGCGGCACGTAATCGACGAACAGGAGATCGCCGAGCCCAGAGCCTTCGGCTCGCGCGATCCAAGACGGTGACGTCGGTGTCGTTGTGCGCGGTGTTACAGGCGCGTACGCTCAGGACATGACCGCCAGGATCGATCTTTTTCGGGCGCGGAGACAGCGTGCATCGTCAACACGACGCGCTTTTGGCTCGGCCGCCTCGCCCAAATCGCGCTCGAGCGCGGTCAGGTGGTTCGCGCCACGTCGTGGGCGAACTCTGATTTTTGCAAGACGCAAGGAGGATTAACCGTGGATGTTCGTGCAGCCGTCGCTCACAAGGCTGGAGCGCCTCTGACAATCGAAACGGTGCAATTGGCGGGCCCGAAAGCGGGCGAAGTTCTGGTGGAGATCAAGGCGACCGGCATTTGCCATACCGACGAATTCACCCGCTCGGGCGCCGACCCCGAGGGTTTGTTCCCGGCGATCCTCGGTCACGAGGGCGCCGGCATCGTCGTCGACATCGGCCCGGGCGTGACGAGCGTCAAGAAAGGCGACCACGTCATTCCGCTATACATGCCCGAGTGCCGGCAGTGCAAGTCGTGCCTGTCGCGCAAGACCAATCTGTGCACGGCGATTCGCGCGACGCAAGGCAAGGGCGTGATGCCGGACGGTACCAGCCGTTTCTCGCTCGGTGGAAATCCCGTGCATCACTACATGGGTTGCTCCACGTTCGCCAACTTCACCGTCCTGCCCGAGATTGCGATCGCCAGGATTCGCGATGACGCTCCCTTCGACAAGGTCTGCTATATCGGCTGCGGCGTCACCACCGGCATTGGCGCAGTGATCAACACCGCCAAGGTCGAGCCGGGTGCGAACGTGGTCGTATTCGGGCTGGGCGGCATCGGGCTCAATGTGGTCCAGGGAGCGCGCATGGCGGGCGCCAACAAGATCATCGGCGTCGATCTGAATCCGACCCGCGAAAAGCTCGCCCGTAAGTTCGGAATGACCCACTTCGTCAATCCGAAGGAGGTCAAGGGCGATCTCGTGCCCTATCTGGTGGACCTCACCGATGGCGGCGCCGACTACAGCTTCGAATGCGTCGGGAATGTCGATGTAATGCGTCAGGCGCTGGAGTGCTGTCACCGCGGATGGGGCGTATCGGTGATTATTGGGGTTGCGGGCGCCGGCCAGGAAATCCACACCCGTCCGTTCCAGCTCGTGACAGGTCGCGTGTGGAAGGGTACGGCATTCGGCGGTGCACGCGGCCGCACCGACGTGCCGAAGATCGTCGATTGGTACATGGACGGCAAGATCAATATCGATGATCTGATCACTCACGTGCTGCCGCTGGATCGGATCAACGAAGGCTTCGACCTCATGCACGAGGGCAAGTCGATCCGGGCCGTGGTGACGTACTGATGTCGCGTATCGGACTGCAGCTGTTTGCAGAGATGCACCCAACGCTATTTGCTTGCCTCCGCGCCCACGAACGCGTCACAAGCATCATCGGCTCGTCATCGCGCCCGCAGCGACGCGGGTGCGAGGTACTGCTGGCGGTAGGTTTCGAATGGCGCGTCGTCCTTGGCCTCGATCATCTGCTGCTTGTCGACGGAGTCTTGCGCCATCGTGACGAAACGAGTCTCGATTGACGCAGCCAGCGGCTGCTGCTGCAGAACGCCCTTGTGCTGAAGCGAATACGCGCGCGCGAAATCAAAGTACGACCCGGCGAATCGCTCGGTGGTCTCGCGCAAGACGCGGGCGGAGGGCAGCGATGCGGGCTCGTCCGAAGCGACGGTGGCGGCCACGAGCGCCTGATGGTGGGCGCTGGTGCCGTGGACCGTGTCGAGGGCCGCAGCGATCGGAGCGCATTCGGCTAGCAAGCCGCGGGCCCATTCACGCAGGTTCACGTTGCTACCGTTGTGCTCGAGTTGCAGGCCCGGTTCGCGCCCGCGCGCGGCCACCTTCACCTTGTTGCGTGCGATGGCCTTGATCTCGGCCGGCGTATCGGGCGGGCTTTCGGCGAGCAGGCAGTGCAGGAGGAAGATGTCGAGGAAGCGCGCGGTCTGCGCGGTGATGCCGACCGGACAGAATGGATCGAGGTCGATGGCGCGCACCTCGACATACTGCACACCGCGCTCGCGCAGGGTGCGCAGCGGCCGTTCGCCGGGCACGACCACGCGTTTGGGGCGAATCGTGCTGTAGAACTCGTTCTCGATCTGCAGCAGGGACGTCGCAAGTTGGCGATAGTCGTCGCCTTCGCGGATGCCGATCTGCGCGTACGGTGCATGGGGCTGCGTGAGCGCCGCGTCGAGTGAGGCGGCGTAGCTCTCGAGATCGTTGTAACTTACGGCGAGCGCTTCCTGGGCGTCGCTAAGGTAGCCGAGACGCCCCATCCGCAGCGACGTGGCGTAGGGAAGGTACACGGTGCCGGGCGCCAGCTCGCAGAGCTCGTGCGAACGATCCTTGACGAAGCTCGCGCACGCCACAGGCGAGGCCCCGAAGAGGTAAAGCAGCAGCCACGCGCGGCGCCGGAAGTTACGAATAAGCGCGAAGTACGCCGAGTTGGCGTCGCGATGTTGAGCGAAGGGCCAAGCATCGTCGGGCAGCGAAAAATTGTAATGGACGCCACAGATCAGCTGCATGCGTCGTCCGTAGCGATGCGACAGTCCGATGCGGTACACGGTTTTTGCCCGGCCCACGTTCGAGCGCCCATAGCGCGCAATCGGAATCGCGTCCTCTTCCGGCAAGTCACATGGCATGCTGGCGCACCAGAGCATCTCGTCGCCGAGATGACGGTAGGCGAACCGATGAAGATCCTCGAGCTCGTCGAGGCAGGCGTCGGCGCTGGTATGCACGCCGGTGATGAACTCGAGCTGGGCTTCACTGAAGTCGGTGGTGATGTGCGGGTGGGTCAACGCAGCGCCGAGCTCCCGCGGATGCGGCGTCATGGCGAGCCTGCCGTCGGAGCACACGCGCAAGCTTTCCTTTTCGATCCCGCGTCGCATCCCCGCGAGGACCGCGGGGGAGAGGTCACGAAGTTGTGCTGTCATGGGGGCGGAGGAGCGACGAGACGTCAAGAGTAGAGCAATTCACTGGAACTCAGTATCGATCACGTGCTCTTCCTCGATCAACCCGATTCAGCCAGCCACTGCCTGATCTGCGCGTAGACCTCCGGTCGACTGAGCAGGTCGAGATGGTTGATGCCATAGGCCACCCGTTGTCGCGAGTCGTCGAACGTCGAGGCAATCTATCGCGATCTGGCTGTGCCATCAGATACGCAAGTCGCCGCACAGCCCACTCGCGTCGAGCTCGACCACGGCCACGCCATCGAGCACCAGCCGTGGTAGTGGGTCGCTTTCTTTTCGCGCAATCAAATTCGTGCCCGACGATGCCGCCCAGATCCGGAAGAGTCGCTCGGAGGTCGCCTGGTAGGCGATGCGCCAGTGCGCGATTCCGCCGCGCTCGGTTCAAGTCGCGCCACAGCTCAGTCCGTCCGATATCGTATATTTGCAGGGCACAGCAGTTGCTCGACATGCCGTGGTACGGCTTTGTCGATGATCATGAGCGGTTCATGCAGTTCCGCAACGCTGCTGCGCAAAGAAAAAGCGGATCATCTCGGCGGAGGCGTCCGGTCCACTCGCGTCGGTGAATGATCCGCTCGCGCTGCCGCCCGACCAGGCGTGTCCGGCGCCATGCAGCAGCCAGTGCTCTACCACGGGCCGGTTGGCAGCGTCGGCGTAGACGGTGCGGGTGTACGCACGTCCACCCGACGCAACGCCGTTCTGCGTGGTAGCGCTCAGGCCCGAGCAAGCAGCGGTGGCTTGCTCGACAATTGCGGCGGCGTTTCGAGCGTCCACGGTACGGTCTCCGTCGCCATGAAAGATGATCGTCGACACTCCCTGCGCAGCCTCCGTCCCGCGCGCCGATGATTGCGGGTCGAGATTGCGTCTGCTCACCCGACCTGCGCTGCCCTGCATCGCGCCGAATGCAGAAGCCATGTTGTGCGCTGCTCCGTACGGCAGGCCCGAATGGGCTCCGACTGCGGCATAGAGCTCAGGGTAGGTGGCGCCAAGAACCACGGCCATCGCAGCCCCGGCGGACATCCCCGCTACGAAGATGCGACGCTCATCAATCCGATAGCTCGCCGCGACTTCGCGTGTGATGCCGGCAATGAGCGCAGGCTCACCGCTTTCTCGGCTCTGATCTTCCGATCGGAACCAATTCCAGCACTTCGCTCCGTTCGCATTTGCGCATTGGGCAGGATACACAACCATGAAACCGTGCTGCTCGGCGAGCGAGTTCATCTGCGTGCCCGCTGCAAAATCGTCTGGGGATTGCGTACAGCCATGCAGCATCACCACCATCGGTAGGCGTTCGTCCAACTTATCCCAATAACTCGCAGGGACGTAGAGCTTGTAAGCGCGGGTACCGGCATGATTCGTGAACGAGCGGCTGAGGAACTCACCGAGACCTGCCTGATGATTGGACGATGACGTACCGATCAGTGCATCGGCAACTCTATCCGGCTCCGCGCTGATATCGCGGGCGGTCCCCTCGATAGTTACTCCGCGCCGGGCTGGTGCGGCGGCGGGATCGTGCAGCCCTGCAGCGGAGAGTGCCTGTTGGATCGTGTCGGTGACGCTCTTAAGCGGGCCCGATTGCGTATCGAGGCCTGCAGAGGCGAGCGCCCGATGGATCGCGTGGGTGATTTGATTACTATCGAACTGACCAGTCCGGAGTGGTGTTTTGGTCAACCGGGTTGCAGCGAGCAAACTGTCGAGAATTTTCAAGACTCATCTTTCTGGGGAAGAAAGCGTCAATGAACACGGTCGGCAAGCGCGCGACGAACTGCCGGGCTGGCGTGAAATGCTCCGAGCACGACGACCGATTGGATGGTCGCGAGGGCCAACTCAGGCGGGACATCGTTGGCGATCCGCGCAAGACCGAGTACCTGAATTTGAAGCATCTGTCCTGCAGCTTGCGCACGTTCCAGGTCTGCGCGGCTGAAGTGCTGCAGACCGAGCACGAGGGTACGGCGTGCAATCGTTGTCTTGACCTGGTCGGCGTGCACCGACAGCTGATTTCGGATCGCCGTTCGGATCAGGTCGGTCCGGTTCGAATAGAAGCCCTCCTGCACCAGGAGGTCGATCTGCCCAAGATCGACCACGCCGAGGTTGATCGTCAGCTTCTCGGTTTCGCCGATCCGCGGACGCGGTTCCGATGCCAGCAATACCATCTGTATATCCGCTATATACCATCTATATGGATGGCATTAGAGCACGGATCTACGGCAACGACAATCCAGACGTCGTCCAACGGAGCTGAACCATCTATCTTCGGAGTTCTCGCTACGTTGTCTTGGCGTCGTCTTGTGGTCGCGCCAACGGAAAGGGTGGATAGATGGCAATGCCCGAAAGCTCGGATGCCTTCGTTTTCTTCGGTGCGACCGGCGATCTGGCTTACAAGCAGATCTTCCCCGCGCTGCAGGCGCTTATCCGGGGCGGCCACCTGAACATGCCGATCATCGGCATGGCCCGCTCAGGCTGGACGCTGGACAAGCTGCGTGATCGGGCGCGCGACAGCGTCGAGCACAATGGCGGTGTCGATGCCGACGCGTTTGCGAAACTGTCGGGACGACTGCAGTACGTCGGCGGCAACTACCAGGATCCGGCGACCTACGAGCGTCTGCGGCAGGCGCTGCGCGGGACGGCGCGTCCGCTGCACTATCTCGCCATTCCTCCGAGCATGTTCGCTCCCGTGGTGCAGGGTCTGGCGAAGGCGGGCTGCGCGAACGACGCGCGGGTCATCGTCGAAAAGCCATTCGGCCGCGACCTTGCCTCGGCGCAGGCGCTCAACCGCACACTTCACGAAGTGTTTCCCGAGTCGGCGGTGTTCCGCATCGACCATTATCTGGGCAAGGAGGCAGTGCAGAACCTGCTTTATTTTCGCTTTGCCAATGCTTTCCTCGAACCGGTCTGGAACCGCAATTTCGTCGACAGTGTCCAGATCACCATGGCCGAAACTTTCGGCGTGCAGGGCCGCGGCAGCTTTTACGAGGAGGTCGGCGCGATCCGCGACGTGGTGCAGAACCATCTGCTGCAAGTGATGGCGCTGCTGGCGATGGACGCGCCGGTCGGCCGCAATACGGATGCGATGCGTAACGAGAAGCTGCGCTTGTTCCGCGCCATGCGAGCGCTCGACCCAAAGCAGGTCGTGCGCGGCCAGTTTCGCGGCTACCGCGATGAACCCGGCGTGGCGCCGGACTCGCAGGTCGAAACCTTCGCTGCGCTGTGCCTGCATATCGACACGTGGCGCTGGGCCGGCGTGCCGTTCTACATACGCACCGGCAAGTGTCTTCCGATCACAACCACCCAAGTCATCGTCGATCTGAAATGCCCGCCGGTGGCGATCTTCGACGAGATCAATTCGGCGCAATCAAACTACTTTCGTTTTCGTCTGAGCCCCGAGGTGGTGATCGCGGCAGGGGCAAGGGTCAAGCGGCCGGGCGAGGACATGGTGGGAGACGCCGTGGAGCTCGTCGCCCGACATGTCATTACCGGCGAGAAATCTCCCTACGAGCGGCTGTTGGGTGATGCCATTCGCGGCGACGCCTCGCTCTTCACCCGCGACGACGTTGTCGAGGCGGCGTGGCGCGTGATCGACCCGATACTCCGCAGTTTCGCTCCGGTCGAAGAATACGAGCCGGGCACTTGGGGTCCCGCCCCAGCGCGTGCAGTCATCGCCGACGAGGAAGGCTGGCACAACCCGAAGCCCGAGGAGAGTCTTCCGTGCTAGGCGGTGGCGAGGTCGTGCTCAAGATCGAGCGCATCGGCGATTTGCTCGATCACGAGCTACCCGATTTTTTCGGCGCTTCGCCGGGCGTGGCAGCCATGAATCAGGAGCGAACATGAACAAAGCCCAAGAGCTGCACCACCTCGGCCAGAGCCTCTGGCTGGACAACATTACCCGCGAGATTCTCGACAACGGCACGTTGCGCCGCTACATGAACGAGTTTGCGGTCACGGGACTGACCTCGAATCCGACCATTTTCGACGAGGCGATCGGCAATACCGCCGCCTACGACGAAGGCATCCGCGCCAAGGCAAAGGCAGGCAAGTCCGGTGAAGCGCTGTTTATTGAGCTGGCGCTCGAAGATCTGCGCCGGGCCGCCGATTTGTTCCGTCCGGTTTTCGATGCCACCGACGGCGTCGACGGCTGGGTATCGATGGAAGTGTCGCCGCTGCTCGCGAACGATACCTCGGGCAGCATCGACGCAGCCGCGCGCATTCACGGCCAAGCCGAGCGGCCCAATCTGTACGTGAAAATTCCGGGCACGCCGGAGGGCGTTCCGGCGATCGAGGAATCGATCTTCAATGGTGTGCCGATCAATGTCACGCTGCTGTTCTCGCGCGAGCAATACGTCGCCGCAGCCGAGGCCTATCTGCGCGGCATCGAACGACGCATCGGTGCCAAGCGCGATCCGGGCGTCGCCTCGGTCGCCTCGCTGTTCGTGAGCCGGTGGGACAAGGCGGTGGGCGACAAGGCACCGCGCGAGTTGCGCAATCGGCTCGGCATCGCGATCGGCGGCCGCACCTACCGCGCGTATCGTGAGCTGCTCGCGTCGCCCCGCTGGCGCAAGCTCGCCGCGGCCGGCGCACGTCCGCAGCGCCTGCTCTGGGCCAGCACCGGAACCAAGGATCCCAAGGCGTCGGACACGCTATATGTCGAAGCCCTGGTGGCGCCCGACACCATCGATACCATGCCCGAAAAGACGCTGCGCGCCTTCGCCGAGCACGGCGAGATCAAGGGCGTGATGGCTGAAGACAGCGGAGATGCCGAAACGGAGCTGGCGAGCTTCGCGAAGGCCGGCATCGATATCGACGCGCTCGCCATCCAGTTGCAGCGTGACGGCGCGCAGGCGTTTGTGAAATCGTGGCAGGAGCTGATGGCGCGCATCGCGGAAAAGAGTGAGGCGCTTGCCCATGCCGGCTAGCGCCACGATTCATGGCTGAAATGCGCTACCGCGGATTGCGCCGGTAACGCCGGTGAGCACGCATATCAGTCCGCTGGCCGGACAGCCCGCGCAGGCCGCGCAGCTGGTGGATGTCGCGAAGCTCGTCGCGGCCTATTACGGCCTTCGGCCCGATCCCTCGGTGCCGGCGCAGCGCGTGTCCTTCGGCACATCCGGCCATCGCGGCACTTCGTTCGACAAGAGCTTCAACGAGGCGCACGTGCTCGCCATCACCCAGGCGATCTGTCTCTATCGCCGGGGACATGGTATCGACGGGCCGCTCTTCATCGGCATCGACACGCACGCTTTGTCAGTGCCGGCCTTCGAGAGTGCGCTCGAAGTACTGGCCGCCAACGGCATCGAAACGTTGATCGCAAAGGACGGCGCGAACGGCGGTGCATTCACGCCGACGCCGGCGGTGTCGCACGCTATTCTCGTTTACAACCGCGGACGCGAAAGCGGGCTCGCCGACGGCATCGTGGTGACGCCTTCGCACAATCCGCCCGATAACGGCGGCTTCAAATACAACCCGCCGAACGGCGGCCCCGCCGACACCGACGCCACCGGCTGGATCGAAGCCAGAGCGAACGCGCTGCTGGAAGGCGGCTTGAAAGATGTGCGGCGCATTTCGTTCGATCGGGCGCGATGCGCGGCGACCACGCGAGAGCACGATTTTCTAAGCGCGTATGTCGACGACCTCGGCAGCGTGATCGATCTCGATGCCATCCGTGATTCCGGCATTCGCATGGGCGTCGATCCCATGGGCGGCGCCGGTGTCCATTACTGGGGCAGGATCGCCGAGCGCTACAAGCTCGATCTGACCGTGGTCAGCGACGAAGTCGATCCGACGTTCGGTTTCATGACCCTGGACTGGGACGGCCGCATTCGCATGGATCCATCCTCGGCTTACGCGATGCAGCGCCTGATCGGCCTCAAGCACAGCTACGATATCGCGTTCGCCTGCGACACCGATCACGATCGCCATGGCATCGTGACTGCTGGCGAAGGCTTGATCCCTTCAAACCACTATCTGGCGGTTGCGGTCGACTACCTGTATCGGAACCGCGCCCGCTGGAACCCGGCAGCGGCAGTAGGCAAGACCGTGGTCAGCAGCGCCATGATCGACCGCGTGACGGCCAAGTTGGGTCGCAAACTCTACGAGGTTCCGGTCGGCTTCAAATGGTTCGTCGACGGACTGCTCGACGGCTCGCTCGGTTTCGGCTGTGAAGAAAGCGCCGGTGCTGCTTTTTTGCGCGTTGACGGCACGGCGTGGACGACCGACAAGGATGGCATCGTGTCCGCACTGCTTGCGGCGGAAATGACCGCGCGCAGCCGCCGCGATCCCTCCGAGCTGTATCGTGATCTGACCCGCGATCTCGGTGCGCCGGCAGGCGACCGGATCGAGGCGCCGGCGACGCCTGAGCAGAAGCGCAAGTTGGCGAAGCTCTCGCCGCAACAGGTGCAGATCACCGAGCTGGCCGGCGAGCCGATTGACGAGGTGCTCGATCGCGCGCCGGGCAATAACGCACCGATCGGCGGCATCAAGGTGATCGCCGCAAGTGGATGGTTCGCCGCGCGCCCGTCCGGCACCGAGGACATCTACAAGATCTACGCCGAGAGTTTCCGCGGTGTGGACCATTTGCGCATCCTGGTGCGAGAAGCGCAGGACATCGTCGATCGCGCGCTTCGGTAACGCTGACGCGGGTTGCGTTCGTCGGTGTGGCGCTCGACGTGTTTTGAAGTATCCCAAGGAGTGACGATGTCGGATCAGCTCGATCAGCTATGCATCAACACGATGCGCTTTCTGTCGGTGGACGCCGTGCAGAAAGCGAACAGCGGGCATCCGGGCATGCCTCTCGGCGCCGCGCCGATGGCGTACGTGCTGTGGACGCGCCTGCTCAAGCACAATCCGCGCAATCCGCGCTGGTTCGATCGCGATCGCTTCGTGCTTTCTGCCGGACACGGTTCGATGCTGCTCTACAGCCTGCTGCATCTCACCGGCTACGATCTTTCGCTGGACGACATCAAGCAGTTTCGCCAGTTCGGCAGCAGGGCGCCGGGACATCCGGAGCGCGGACATACCCCTGGAGTCGAGGTCACGACGGGACCGCTCGGGCAGGGCTTCGCCAACACGGTCGGCATGGCGATGGCCGAAGCGCAACTGGCGGCACGCTACAACCGTCCAGGACTCGAGGTGATCGATCACGCCACTTACGCGATCGTCAGCGACGGTGACTTGATGGAGGGCGTGGCTTCGGAGGCGGCTTCGCTGGCCGGCCACTTGCGGCTCGGCAAGTTGACTTGTCTGTATGACGACAACCGCGTCACGCTGGCCGCCGGCACCGACATCACGTTCTCGGAAGATCGTGCGCGGCGCTTCGAAGCTTACGGCTGGCACACCGTGTCGGTGCCGGACGGCAATGACCTTGCCGCAATCGACACCGCGCTGCGCGCCGCGCGGGCGGAAGCCTCGCGACCATCGCTGATTCTTGTACGTACACACATCGGCTTCGGCTCGCCGAACAAGCACGACACGTTCGAGGCGCATGGATCGCCGCTGGGCGCGGACGAGGTGCGCCTGACCAAGCAGAACCTCGGCTGGCCCACCGAGCCGCCGTTTCTGATTCCCGAAGAGGCGTTGGCGCATTTCCGCGAAGCGGTGCCGCGCGGTACACACGACGAAGCGACGAGCGATGATCGAATGAGCGCTTACGCGGAAGCTTTCCCGGAGCTCGCGCAGGAGCTGCGACGATCGCTGAGCGGAGAGCTGCCGCGCGACTGGGATGCGGACATGCCGGTGTTTCCCGCCGACGACAATGGCGACGCGCGCGGCTTGGGGCAAGGTGATGAACGCCATCGCGCCGCGCGTGCCCGCATTGACGGGCGGCTCCGCGGATCTGGACCCTTCGACCCATACCGCGCTCAAAGGACTCGGCGATTTCAATCCCGCGGCGAGTAACGGCATCGACACTCAGGGTTCCGAACGTGGCGGCTGGAGCTACGCGGGGCGCAATCTGCATTTCGGCGTGCGCGAACACGCGATGGGCGCGATCGTCAACGGCATGGCAGCACACGCAGGCACCGTGCCATACGGGTCGACCTTCCTCATCTTCTCCGACTACATGCGTCCGGCCGTTCGGTTGGCGGCGCTGATGGGCCTGCACGTCATCCATGTGTTCACCCATGACAGCATCGCGCTTGGCGAAGATGGCCCCACGCATCAGCCCGTGGAGCAGTTGGCAGCGCTGCGCGCCATTCCGAACCTGACCGTGATCCGCCCCGGCGATGCCAACGAAACCGCGGTCGCGTGGCGCGTCGCCTTGGAGACGCGAGATCGTCCGGTGCTGCTGGTCTTGAGCCGTCAGGACGTGTCGACGCTGGATCGCAGCCACTACGCGCCCGCTGACGGCCTGCGCCGCGGAGCCTATGTTCTATGCGATGCGCGCGACGGCAAGCCCGACCTGATCCTGATCGCGAGCGGTGCGGAAGTCGGGCTGATTGTGGCCGCTGCGGAGCGTTTGGGTGCCGAAGGTATCGCCGTGCGCTGCGTCTCGATGCCCAGCTGGGAGCTGTTCGACGCACTCGCGCAAGCCGATCGCGACGCCGTGTTACCGCCCGCGGTGCGCGCGCGGCTGGCAGTCGAAGCGGGGGCGGCGCAGGGTTGGCACCGCTATGTCGGCGACGCGGGTGACGTGCTCAGCGTCGAGCGCTTCGGCGCCTCTGCACCAGGGGAAGTGGTGTTGCACGAATACGGGTTCACCGTCGAGGAGGTCTGCAAGCGCGCTCGGGCGCTTCGGCACTGAAGGCAGCGCCAAAGTGACTCGTGTGGCTTCGTTTCCGTGCGACCTGCGGCCCACGCGACGCCGGTCAACGTTTCTTGGAGGACCGGCCATGAGTGCTCGCGAACAGTCGCCGCCGACGCACGCCGCGGGCACACCGTCGCTGGGCTCGGTGTTGCGATCCGTTGTCAGCCATCGCGGCGTCCAAACCGCCTTCGCCCTGTGGATCGTCGGCTACGTTGTCGTCCTATGGATTGCGCGTGGCTCGCTGCCCTTCGATCGCCCCGCGGTCGCGCGGCTGCCTTTCGCTTCGCAGATGGCTGCGCCAACTGTCGGATTGGTCGAGATCTTCGTGCTGATGGTGTTGGCCTTCCTGATAACCCGCAAGCGCGCCATCCCCGACATGGCCGCACGCGCGCCGGAGCGTCGCATCGCCTTGCGCGAGACGACCCTGGTGCTCGCGTACGCGGCTCTCGGTCAGGTCGGCGGCTGGATCGTCGGTTCGGCGCTGGGTTACCGCCCCTTTAGCTTCCACATTGCCGGCGCCGTATTTGGCTGCACCGTGACGCCAGAACCTCCTGAGGTCTGGATATGGGCGCTTTACAACTTCCTGGTCTTCGCGGTCGCACCCTACATCTATTTCCGGCGTCGCTACACAAACATCGAGCTCAATCTTCGCTCAACCAACCGCCGAAACGACACCCTGCTGATGTTCATCCTCTCGGCGATCGAATCCGCTTTCGAACTGAGCCTGTTCGACCAAAGCATCCTCAGCCTGAGCGCGCATCAGGTGCTCGTCGGCGCGCCGCTCAGTTTCGCGGTCTTCTTCATCGGGACGGTGTTGCCGACGATGGTTTTGATCTATGCGATCTTGCTTCCCCGCTACCTTAAGCTGACGGGGTCGGCGATCAGCACCGTACTGCTGGGTGGACTTACCTACGCTGCGACGCATATCGTCGAAGGGTGGTCGGCATTCGATTCGCCGCGGGACACCGTGCTTTCACTGATTTTCGTGCTGCTCACCTATTTTGGACCTGGGATGATCAAGAGCGTGCTGACGCTGCGCACGGGCAACGCCTGGGTTCACGCGCTCGGCTACCACGCCATCGCGCCACACGTGATCGTTGACGCGCCGCTTGTGGTGAAGATCTTTCGTATCACCTGAAAGGAAGCGGGGTTGGTCCGGCGCGTTCAACGGGTGCAGCACGATGCTCATTCCCTCTTGATTTCATGACCAGTGCCGACAGCAGCTTGTCGGAGAACGATTCGGTGTCGCGCGCGCAATTGCTCCAGGAGCGAGATCACGAGCGCCGGAACGTCCAGATCGACAGCCTCGTCGACCATCCAGCGACGTTCGCCCGAATCGGTAACATAGATTGCGCTGGCGGGCACGCGCGGATAGCCGAAATTGCAGAGTGAGTTGTACGGCATCACGCTTGGACCGCCTGTGATGCGTGTACGTATGCTACAACACGCGTCTGTTTCACTTATACTTTCGTCGATGCACGGTCGCGCTCGGCCGCGTTGGAGGTGATCCATCGGGTTGTTCCGGCATCTCCCGATCAAGCGGGCGGGACTCGAATATCGCGAGGAGTGGCAATCGATCGCGGTTGACCAACTCGCGCGCGAGAGAAGTGCCATTCGAAATCCGTGTCTGCTTCGCCGGGAAAAAAGCGTGCTTGCACCAGGCGGGCACCGCAGCGATGAAGGGAGAAGCTCATGGCTCGCCGTAATTCGCGTGGCAAGGGGCAAAGACCCGCTTCGGACAGACGTTCCGAACCCGAAGGCACACGGGCACTGCGGCTCTCCCGGCAGCGCAAGCTCTCGACCTCCAGGTTCCTGCAGGAGCTGGCCTCGCGACCGGAGTTCCTTGAGGGCGTGCGTCTTGGCGAGCTGCTCATCCCCGAGCCTTTGCGCCGGCATGGCCAGTGGGTAGTGCGCTCGGAAGACCTGCTCTCTTTTCACCTCGAATTCAGCAATCTGCAGGCGCAGATCTCCGCCGATGATCCCGACGGACCCGCCGTGCTCGCCGTCACGGGTCGCGGCGCGGCGTACATCACCCTGCACTTCGCGCCCCAGGCTATCGCCGAGCGCGTGTTTTTCGCAGCCGCTCCCGCTCCGACGATCACCGAAAAGGACGGCCACGTCGACGAGCAAACCGCGCAGCCGCCGCCATCCACTCCGCCGACGCCGCTGGAACCGCTCGCTCCGCCGCCAATCGGCACGCGGATCGCCTATCCGAGCCGCCTCGTGTTCCGCTTCGAGGAAACCCAGTTGCGCGCGGCAAAATGCTGGCCGGTGCGCTACACCCTCGCCGGCATCCTCGAGGCCTGCCGTGCGCTCAACCTCAACGTCACCGCCAATGCCCGCTACCAACCGCCGTTTCGCATAACCGACGTGCCGCCTTACCGCCAGGCGCGTGCGGCAAAGGTGCGCGAGGCCTACCGGCAGTTGAGCGTTGGCGACAAGACGACCGTGCTTGCGAGCGCACGGCGGAACGAGCAGTTGGCGCGCCGGCTCGGGTCGCAGGCGAGCGTCGTGCTGCTGCGTCGCGCCGACTTGCCCTATCCGGAGCCCGCGCTCGCCTTCGAGCGGGTGGCACCCGCACAGAACGTCGAACGGGCGGCAGCGGCCGCACCGAAAAAGGTCGAAGCGCAATACCTGCCGACCACGGCCGCGGCGCTCGCGCTCGGCAGTTCGCTCGCCGCGCTCAACCTTGCGCAGCGGCCCGGCTACGCATATCTCACCGTGCCACGGCCCAAGAAACCGGCGTCGAATGAAACCGCGCTGGAGCTTCCTTTTCGCCTGCTGATCTCGCCCAACGGCGATGCGCGCTTTGCCCACGACGAGCGACCCGCGCACTCGACAGCCACCGGCCATACCAGCCTCTGGCACACGCGGCTGGCCGAGCAAGGCGAGGCGAGCAGCGGCATCCACCAGCAGCTCGACGAACCGATCCGCGCCATCTGGGCGCGCGGCGGACCGGAATCGGATCACACGATCTTCACCGACCACTGGGATTCGACGCCGCAGCCCATCGGCCCCGACACCAAGCCCTTCAAGCTCTTCCGTCAGACGCTCGACGACCGCGACCGCTACAACCTCGTGCATCTGTCCGGCAATTTCGCGCTGCATGGCGGCCGGCACGAGGCGGTCAATTGTCAGAGGCTGATGCTCTCGAGCATCGGCGGCTGGCTCGATGCTCGCGGCGACTGGAAGGTGCCCAACGGACTCTCGGTCGAGCAATGGGTGCACCACGCTGCGCAGGCCCGCGATCATTACGTACGGGTGATCTACAAAGGCTATTGCCTGCCGTTCGGCCATCGTGTTTCGCTGGTCAAGATCAGCGAGCGCTTCTTTCTGAAAAAACAGCCGGGCAATGCGGCGTATGTGCTGCAACGGATGTTTTTCATCGTGCGCGAGCCGGTGCGCGAGTTTCCCGAAACCACGCTGTTCAAGATGGTCGGCGGCGCGCCGCTGTACTACCACCGCGCGTTTCCCTTTCCCGTCGTGCGCCTGCTGACCGAGGTGACGCCGGACATCGCCGACCCGATCGATACCGAGATCAACGGTCAAGGTCAGGCAATGTTCTGGCCTTCGATCCCGAAGCCAGGCGGCGGCTCGGAACCGTTCCGCTTCAAGTATGTGGCGATTGATCTCGATGGCAACCCGATCCCCTTCGACCTGCCGGCCATCTTCATCGACAACGCGCTCGCCAATCCTGCCAAGGGCAGCGGGCTCGTCAATTTCCAGCTCGCGCAGCAGGACTGGCTCAAGGCTTCGCACAAGGCGTGGCGTACCACCACGCTGCAGCGGCAGAAAATCGCTCTCGCGCCCTCCGCCAAGCCCGGCGATACCGCCAGCGAAGTGGAGGAGATGATCGTCGGTGCCGAAACCGAAGGGCTGGAGGGCAAGATCCCGAGCCCGCTGATGCGTCCGAGCATCATCCAGACCGTCGTGAGGCTGCCGAGCATCGGCGCGCTCACCGGCGGCGCCGGCAATAACGTGCTTCGCTACGAAGAGGGCTTCCTCGCGCTGCCCACCGGCTATGGCGCCGGCGAGGTCTACGCCAAGCTCGACACGGGCGGGCAGGCGCTGGACTTCAAGAGCTGCGGCAATCGATCCGGCGGCTTCGTGCAGCCCAACCTCGCGCCGACAGGGCTCTCGCGCAAGAAGGGGCCGGTCTCGGGCAAGCTCGCCGATGTTGCGGCGGGGCAGTTCAAGCCGATGGATTTCTTCGGCCAGCTCGCGCCGCTCTTGTTCGGCTGCATTCCGCTCGGCGAGCTGGTCAAGGCCATCGCCGGACCGGATGGCTTCGGCGAGATGCCGAGCTTCGTCACCGAGGCCCTGCAGGAGGGCGAGGCGCTGTTCTCCAACCTGGGGCAGCTCAACAAGGTGGATGAAGCGCTTGCCCGCCTGGTGAAGAACGCGGCCAAAGCCGCCATCGAACAGGCCATCAAGACTGCCTTTGGTGGTGTGAGCCAGCAGCTTGCGGTGCTCGACGCCACCACTTCCGCCATCGCCGCCCAGGCGCAGGCGGTAGTGACGACCGCCACATCGGTCGCTGCGGCGCTTGGATCGGCGGCCGATTCGCTGCTCGCCAATCCGGTCCAACTGCAGGCGGCGATCGACCCTGTGGTCAACGCGCTGGACGCGTTCGCCACTGCGCTGTTCAACCGCGACAACGCCCTCGAGGTTCCCGGTGCGGACGGCCTTTCGGCCTCCACGATCCAGGTCGTGCGTCAGCAGATCGCGCTCGTGCAGCGGCGCGTCGAGCAGGTGCAGGCGCTGCTCGCCGGCTTCGCGCAAATTCCTACGGCGCTTACGTCCGCCCAGGACGTGATCGCCAAGCTCGACCCTGTGCTCGTGCCGCCCGCGCAGCTCAAGACGCTGATCGAAAACGGCACGCTCGGGCCGCTTCTCACCGCGCTCAATGGGTCGCTCGGAATCTTCGGCAACGCACTCAAACCCTTCAAGCTCATCGAAGGCGCGGTGAAGCAGTCGCTGCTCACGCTCATCGACACGCTCGGCGAGGTGCTGAGCGCAGTGGACAAGCTGCTGCCGATCATCGAAGCGTTGATCGGCGATGAAATCGTCGTGCGCTTCGCGTTCACGCCGACGCTTGCCCCGTGGCCGCCCGCATCGGGGCATCCATTGTCGGGGCTCGGCACATTGTTCCGACCCAACGATCCGAAGGGCTTCGTGGTGGCGGTCGAGGCTCGGGTGAAGAAGAGCGGCGGTGCGCCGACCGTCAACGTCCGCTGTGCGCTGACCCACTTCGATCTGATCCTGCTCGGCAATGCCGGCTTCATCCAGCTCGATTTCGAGAAGATCGAGTTCACCGCGGATTCCTCGTTCAAGACCAACGTCGACGTCGGCTTTTCGGGCATCCACTTCATCGGCGTGCTCTCGTTCGTGGAGGCGTTGCGCGACCTGATCCCGCTCGATGGCTTCTCCGACCCGCCGGCGCTGACGGTGGACGAGCACGGCATCGATGCGAGCTTCTCGGTGGCGCTGCCCAACCTCGCGGTGGGCGTGATGAGCCTCACCAATCTGAGTCTGGGCGCGGGCTTCACCGTGCCCTTCATCGGCCAGCCGCTGTCGGTGCGGTTCAACTTCTGCCAGCGCGAAGCGCCGTTCAATCTGATCGTCTCGCTGTTCGGCGGCGGCGGCTTCTTCGGCATCACCATCGACCCGCACGGCGTGCAGAAGCTGGAAGCCTCGTTCGAATTCGGCGCAGCCATCGCGATCGACTTTGGCGTGGCGAGCGGCGGCGTGCACGTCATGGCCGGCATCTATTTCAAGATGGAGCCGGACAAGGCCTCGCTCACGGGTTACTTCCGGCTCGGCGGCTACGTGGATGTGCTGGGGCTGATCTCGGCGTCCATCGAGCTGTACATGGACCTTACGTACATCTTCGACGAAGGCAAGTGCATCGGGCACGCGAGCCTCACCATCGAAGTGCACGTGTTGCTCTTCTCGGCCAGCGTGTCGATCTCCTGCGAGCGCAAGTTTGCGGGCTCCAGCGGCGATCCCTCCTTTGCGGCTCTCATGGGCCCCGAGGAAGGCGTGGTGCTAACACCACAGACGCAATACGCCTGGCGGGACTACTGCGAGGCTTTCGCCTGAGCGCAGCGCGGGATCGGCAGACGCCCACACCTCTCTTCCTAGAGGGAAGCCACTGATGGCCACGCAAAAGATAATCTGGACGGTGCTCCCGAAGGGTTACACCCGCGACGGCGAACCGATCGTTTCATTGGTGCCTTCGTTTCGTCTCACGCCGCAGGCGCCCGACGAGCAGGTGCTGAAGGCCTTTCCAGACCTGCTGGATTGGCCCGAGTTGGTCGCCGCTTCCAGGTTTCGGCTGAGAGTGGGCGCGCAAGCGTTCGACTTGAAGCCCATTAGCGAGCTCGATTCCGGTCTCTGGCAGCGCGTGTTCCCCGAGGACTTGCCGGTCGCGGGCTATGTGTATAACGATCTCTCGCGACACAACCTTCGCTCCTTCCCGGTGCGCACGGTGGTGAGCTATCTGCACAGTCACTACGGCGCGCTCGCCGAGCACAACGGTCTGCAGCGCCCATCGCTGTTCGGCCCCGGCAGTCGGCTGCAGGGAATGTTGGGCGAGATGGGCATCGGTCATGCCGCACGCAACAAGACCGGCATCAACCGCTGGTTCACCGACGGACGCAAGAAGGAAGGCGGATCGACGCAGCTCGAGAGCGGTCTCAACGACGCGTACTTCAGCGATCACGGCTTCGCCCCGGCGACGGTGACGGGCATTGATGGCAAGCCGCGCGACAACAGCAGCAGTTACATCAGCGAGCGGAAGCTGCGCCGCGCGCTGCCGAGCACGCTTTCGGGCGCCGCGACCAGCTATTTTTCCGGGGAGCCCGAATACGCGCTCTACCAGGCCAACCGCTTCTATGAACGGCCCGAGAACGAGCGCCCCTACCATTCCCTGCCGCAAGCCGGTGCGGCGAGCCCCGCGATCAAGGCGCCCGAGTTCGACTTCCACCGTCTCGCCGCGAGCTTTGCCGATGCGCCGGCGTTGATGCGTCCGCTCGGCTTGGTGGTCGACGCCGTGGTGGTCGGCGGGCAGGTACTCGTCGAGCAGGCGCAGGGCCTGCCTCAAAGTCTGCTCGTGGGCACGATGAGGCTCGAGGTCACGCACGATCACAACTTTCGCATTGCCACCGAAGAGAGCAGACCTTCGACCGCCTTCCGGCTCACACCGCGACGCTTCACCTGCGACACGCGGACCCCACGTCACCGTGCGGGCTTGTTGCGTCTTTCGGGCGCGCGAGCCATCGGCAATGAAGCGACCGAGGTCAAAGCGCAGGATCACGGCTTTGCGCTCACGGCCGTAGACCCGGACGGTGCTGCGCTCAAGACAATCGGCTTCGCGCTGACTCTGCAGGATCATCTGTTCAAGGTCTCCAATCCGCTCGACCCCGACACGCTCGACAAGCCGGGAGAGCTGACCTACACGACGAGCGAGGGCGAGACGGTGGCAGCACTTCGCTCCGGCGGCATCACGCTCGTGGAGCATGGGCGCGCCGGCAACGTAGCCGACGACACCATTGCGTCGAGCCTGAAGAACGACGCCGCCAACCAAGGCAAGGCCGACAACATCGTCTTCTTTGCCGAGGACGTCCTGCGTGGCTATCGCGTCGACGTGTTCACCGAATCGGTCGGTGTCTGGCATTCGCTCTGCAAGCGCGTGGCCGAATACGGCTGGGTCGATGGCGATGGACCCGATCTGCCGCCGGCGAAGGACGAGGGCTATATCTCGGGCGCGTCGACCACCACCAAGCCAACGGAGGAGCTCCCACCCGGCGCCACTCAGGACCACTACCTGCACGAGTCGGTGATGAAGTGGACGGGGTGGAGCCTGGTCGCGCCACGCCCCGGCCGCCGTATCCGCCCGTACCCCGACAGCAGCACACCCGCCGGCGAGCGCGCCAAGGTCGGGCTGATCCAGGAAGAAAAGGTCGACGAACAAACTGCGGCCGACACGCACGCCGACGGCACACCCATCACTCGCGCCGTACGCGCCGCGCCGGGCAGTCTCCCGCGTCTGCGCTTCAGCTTTGCCTACCGATTGCGCGGGCGGACTGTCGATCTCGCCGGCAACAGCCTGCAGTTCGACGACCCCGGCATCGACAAGCTGGAGGAAGCGAGCGAGCCGATCGCCTATTTGCGCTACGAGCCACTGGATGCGCCGGTGCTGTCGCTTCGCGGCCGCGTCTCCGAGGGCGAATCGCTGGAGCGCATGGTGATTCGCAGCAACTACGAACAGACCACGCACGAATACCTGAGCGAAGAGCCCTATGCCAGCAACGTTCCCACCGACAGCGGCTTCGCCTACACCGAAGAAAATGACCGGCACTTCGTTCCGCCCAAGACCAGCCAGCTCATGGCCGAGCAGCACGGTGCTTTCGAAGATGCGTTCGGTCCCGGGGCCACGCCCAACGAGATTGCCGACGCCTACACGCTGATCAGCGAGCGGGAAGCCGGCACGCTCTACGACGGCGGCGCAAGCGTACACATCGTCACGCCGCCCAAGGAAGGAGCAGTGCCGCCCTCTCCGGAGCGTGATCTGGCCGACAAACCCCCCGAAGGCTTTCGCTTGCTGGCGGGCGAATACCTGATCCACTCGGAGCCGAGCCTCGTCACTCCTTATCTGCCTGACCCGCTGGCCGCGGCCGTCGCGCTGCGCGGCGTACCGGGCGTGTACACCGACGCCGTGATCGACGCCACCGACGGTGTGCGCGCGGTGCGCATCCCCAACACCGAAGAGTACGTGCTGATCGTGCCGCTGGCCGGCAACTGGCCCGCGCTGCAGGGTTTTCGCCTGACGATTGTCGAACATCCGGATGAGGCCGGGTTCGACGGCTGCACGCCGGGCGCCGAGTTGCCGGTGCGATTGCCGAGGTGGGAAGGTGGGAACAAACGCGTGCTGACCGTGTTTCTGCGCAAGGGCGAGATCGCCCACACGCGCTACTCGAGCGCGTTGCGGCCGTCCTTCGTCGATCACCTCGCCATCCCGCAATTGGCCGCCACACCGCTCAAGGTTGCCATCCAGAGCGTGCTGGGCTCGCATTGGATGGTCACCCCCGACCGGCCGCTCACTCTCGCGCATGCAACTCAACAGCCGGTTTGCGCGCCGCTGTTCGAGCGCCTGCACATCTTTCGCAATACCGGACAGACGTGGTGCGAGATCCGCCGCACGCCAGTGCGCTATCACGCGCGCTCAACCGCCAAGCTGGAAGTGCTGGCGGAATGGAGGGAGTGGCTGGACGATCCGGCGCAGCCCGCGCCCGTGCGCCGCCGCTTCACCGCGCAGCTCCCGGAGGTGACGATCGCGTCACCGCCGCTGCGCAGCCAGGAGCCGTGGAGCGGGATCTCCTTCGAAGATCTCGGAAGCGGCAGTGCGGAAGCCGCCCACTCGCACATCCGCCACGAATTTGGTGACCACAAGTTCCGGCTGGTCCGCTACTGCCTTCGCGCCACGACGCGCTTTCGCGAATATCTGCCCACCAGCATCACCGCCGTGCCGGAAAACCTGGTGCGCATCGGACCCGTGTTCGAGGGCCACTCGCTCACGCTGCCGGCGACGTATGACAGCCAATATCCCGACCCGGAGGTGGCGCCCGCGCCCGAACCCTCGGATGCGGAGCTCGGCGCGCCACTTTTGCCCAACGCGCAACCGCCGCAGCCCGGCATCATCGTGCCGTGCAGCCGCCGTCCGGCCGCACCCAGGATCGCCTATGCGGTGCCGACGTTTCGTTGGGAAGAGCAGCGCAGCGGAACAGGCATCGTCAGCATTCGCCGCGGCAATGGCCTGCGCGTGTATCTGGAGCGGCCATGGTTTTCGAGCGGCGAAGGCGAGTTGCTGGGCGTTGTGGTGGGGTCTTCGACGCCCGGCGAGCAGCCCTTCGAAAATCTGCCGGACGAGCTGATCGGCTACGTCTCGCAGTGGGGACAGGACCCGATCCTCGCGAGCGAGCTGCCGCGCAAGGTGATGCATGCAAGCGCGTTCGCTGCGCGCGTGGCGACCTACAGCTTCGAGTTGCCGGAGGCGAAGCGCAGCATGGACGTTGCTGCCCATCGCGTTCACTACGACTTCCAACGCCGCCTCTGGTACGCCGATCTCGAGATCGACGCGGGCGCGAGCTACAACCCCTTCGTGCGGCTCGCCCTCGTGCGCGTGCAACCCTACGCGGTCGGCGGTTGCGCGCTTTCGGAAGTGGTGCACACGCAATACGCGCAACTGTTGCCCACACGCGAGCTTCACCTCAACCATGCCGAGCGCAATCTCGTGACGCTGCAGGTGTACGGCGCCGCGCCGGACTTGGGGTCTGCCTCGGGCCGCGGCGAATTCACAGGGCGCCTGGATGTCGCGCAAGGCTTCGCGGATGCCTTCAGCCCGCTGCTGGGCTACGACCGGGGCCGCAACCGCATCGAGATGGTCGTGCAGCAAAAAAGCAGCACGCTCGAAACCGATCTGGATTGGGTGGACGTCACCGACATCACGCCGCTCAGCGGCGACGCCGAACCCGGCCAGACCGCGCCTCTCGTCGCGCATCGACTTCTGCGGCAGGATGAACGCGTCGCGGCGCCCCTTGCCGCAGAAGAGCGCGCGACGGCGTTTGCGTTGCGCATCCAGCCCGAGATCTTCGAAGCCGGCTTGCACAACCTCTACCTGCTTCGCAACGATCTATTGTTCACCGGCCGCATGATCGTGCCGCCCACACCCGAGGGGGCGCGGCGCCGCCTCATGGTGCGCGAATACGAGCGCCACTTCGGCGACTTCAACGTCACTGACAGCACGCCGATCGGCCAGGTGACGCGGCCCGGCGTAACCGAGCGACTGGTATTCGCCCGGGAGTTTTATGTACTGGGTTATGCGCCCTGAAGAAGCCTATCGCGATGCCCACACCAGAACGCATGACAGCGCGCGCAAACTGCGCGGTTGATTCCGACATACCCGGACGTGGCGGCGAGCGCCGTAGCGGGCGGAATCGGCGCAATGGTCCGCTAGAATGCAGGCCGCTATGTTCGGCCTTTTTCGGGGAAGCCAGCGGCGTACGATCGTTTGCGGCAGCATCGCGATAAAGATTCCTCGCTTGCGTCGCTTGCGCGCCGGCGCGCGCGCCAATCGCGAGGAAGCGCGAGTATGGCGCGAAGGTTGGCAACGCTTCTACCCCGAACTCTGCCCGGTCCTCGCCTGTTTCCCGTTCGGCATCGCGCTCGTCATGCCTGCCGTGCGAATCATGTCGTCCGAGGAATTTCGCGCGTTCATTAGCAGCGACGCGCATCCGGAAAACTATCCGGACCCGGAGCTGTATGAGGACAAATTGGGCGAATGGGGCTACCTTCGCCGGCAGCCGGTCGTTGTCGATTACGCAATGCGCGTGCATATGGCGGACGACGATATGGCGCTGATCGACCCGAGCGTGCGCACGATTGACGACGTTCGGCGGTACTTTGGCGAACCGTAGCTACATCGGCCCGACAGCGGACGCAGCGCAGCCGACTAATAGCGACATGGCCGGGACGGCGCGAGCGCGTTAGCGGTCCGAATTCGCGCCGGCCTCGCGCTTCAAGCCGTCCGTTGGACCTTGCCCCGCATGTCAGCGTCCGCGCACCGCGCGGGGGCTCGTTGGAGACGACCCCGCCGCCGGCGCGGGCCGACGGCGGTACATGGTTTACTCGCCTGTAGCGCGGACCTCGACGAACTCGGCCGGGAAGGCGTCGGCCGTCGCACCCATGAATGTGGTGCGGAAGAAGCCGGTCTGCGAAATGATCAGGCGACCCGGCGTCCCGTCCGGCCCGAAGCCGGCGAGGGCCGTGAGCGGGCCTGTCGCATTGGCGCGGAACGAGAGATTCACATACTCGAAGCCCGGAACGCCCGGAAAGTCCCCCGCGTGGTTGTAATCGAGCAGCGGGCCGGGGTACTGCTTCCAGGCGAACGAAGCATGGCACTCGCCGATGCCGGGAGTCGCCCCCGCGAGCACGTCCTGCGCTCGGGCACCGAAGATCAGCGGATCGCTCGCGAAGTCACCGGTCACGATTCTCATCCCGAAGGTGAGCGCATTCGCAGTGTGCAACTCGACCTGCACCAGAATGCGGCCATCGCTCAGTGGCCGCTCGGTGACCGAACCGGAGAATGAGGTGCCGAGGTCCGGGTAACCATTGTCGACGAGCCACTCGTTCGCGAGCCCAGCGTAGTCGCACGAAGCGCTGTTGCCTCCGATGTAGCTCGAGAACGGCGCGGGTGTCTTGACTCCGGGAGGTGGCGCTACCCATCCCCAGTAATCCGGGACAGGGGGAATGTAGATTGCCTGTGATCCCTGGGTGTCAAGGAAGGCCGAAAGAGGAAGGTGCGTTGCGGGGTTGGCCCGCCGAGGCCGTTGCGCCGAACATCAACGCCACGAGCGCGATTGCAATAAGATTGAGACTTGCCTTGAACATTCGGTTCATGGGTGATTTCTCCCTCGTTGGTCTTGTCCCACCGGACATGCTCGCGCGTGAACGCGAAGCCTCGGCGTGCCGCAATGCGACTATCTGTCGGGGAAACGCGTCAGATCCGGCGGTCGCTTGACGCGCGTAGCTCAAGCGTATAGGCCTGTTAGGCAAGAATAGCAAACTATGCGAATGAGTCCGATTACAAGGAATGCCGCGCCTGTCATCGCGGCCGCACAAGCCGCAACAGATTTCGTCGGTGTCTGCTTCGCGCAGTGCGTGTTCCGAACGTCGATATTGTTTCGTGCAGGCTTGGCGTCTCTTCGTCGTTCATCTCACTGCGACATCGTCGTGTTCGGCTCGTCAAAGGCGAGCTGTCCTCAAGAAGCAGGCGGTCAGAATTTCGCTGGCAGGGTCAAATCGCTAGAATTTCGAAGTTGGGGTGAGGGTTCCGTTCCCCCCAACCAGGGTGTTGTCCCTGTAGGTATAGTGAGCGTGACGCGTTCAACACGGCGGCCCCTTGCCCGACATGGTGAAGGCTCTAAATCCGACGCCGTTGTTTGCGGCCACACTGCTTTCCACTGTGACAAGGACGCCGTAGCCGTCCGGCATAAGATTGGCGTACGCCCCAATACCATCTTGCGCATTGCTGTATGCCTCGACTCGGTTGAAGACTGCAGTCACGCCGACGTTGCCGCTTGGCTGAATGTAGATCCCGTGGCCCCCGGTGTCGGCCAATATCGTATCCGTCACAACAACATCGCTAAAAACGTTCGGCGTGCTCGGCGAGATTACAATACCGCTGTTTGCGAGATTGCGCACGATGCATTTGCCAATCGTCAACGATTTGCCGGAAACGAAATGAATTCCCGTGGAGCCGGTCCCGGCGCCCTCGATGATCAAGCCGCGCAGGTTGATCCTGTCATTGACGCCTGCATTGATCGTGATGCCCGTGCCGCCCGGAGGCACCAGACGCCAGCCGACCCGACGCCATCGTTCACGATGCTGATCGATTTGGTGATCGTCACCGCACCGTAACCGGCCGGATCGAGCATATTGATCTCGCCGCCGGCAATCGTGCTGTTGTGCGCCACTTGCAGCGTCCGACACGGCGCCGTGCGGGCGCAACTATTGGTGTCGCTCCCGTCGGCCGAGATGAAAGAGCGCGTGTTCAATGCGTGTGCGGGCGCGATGCCAAGACCAACCGCGAGTAGCGATGTGCAGCCGATCAACGACGGCGTGACTTTGGTCATGAGACGTCCCTTTGGCGTTTGATCATCGCGTGATTGCGATGGCCCAAAGTATGGGAAAGGGCGGCCCGCCCGGAGCAAATCGGGCTACGGAATTCTGCAATCCTCGCGCAGCGCCCCGAACGTCGCGTCGTCGACGAAGTCCGTCAGCGGCATCGCCTTGTCGGCCTGGTAGTCGTTCATCGCGGCGCGCGTCAACCGTCCCATGACGCCATCGACGCCGTGCGGGTCGTAGTCGAGAAAGGTCAGAAATACCTGAGCGGCGCGCACGCGCAGATCGGGCAGCGTGCCGCGGCTCAGCTGCGCGTGGACCGCCGCCAGGCGAGTGTCGTAATTGTTGATGCGATAGTTGGGACCGTTGTATCCGGCGGCGAAGCGCGGCCAATCATGCGTGCGCAACGCGCCGTCGAGCCCGTTTGCCGTGATGAACCGCGCCATCGCCTCGAGCTGCGTGTTCTCCGAGTCGCCCATCCTCGCCACCATATCCTCGACATCGGCGAATCCGACGTGCTCGGCGTTGTAGCCCATCACTTGGCCGACGCCCCACGAGCAGCTCTGCAGCGCGGCCTTGCGATTGCGCGCGATCGCGAGCGCGAGCCGGTCGTACTGCGGCGCGCCGCCGGCGCCGTAACCGCCGGGCGTCGGGTTGCTGATGGAGGGGTACTTCGCGTCGAAGCGACGATGCGTCAATCGGCTGAAGACGTGTCGCTCGTAGAGGATCTTGACGCGACGGTCGGGCAAAAATCCGCAGCCGCTCGTTTCGACGCCGATCACCGCCCACAGATCGGCCGCCCGCGCTTGGAGGACGTCGAGCGACGTCTGGATTCCGTCGAGATCGAGCGGCAGCGCAGTTGCGGAAAAGTCGGCCACGTGAGCACCCTCTTTGCGCGCGATGCGGCTCCGCGTATGGAGCGAATCGCGCGTCGAATCAGATGACGCACATGGTGGTTCACGACGCAGGGATATGCAAGGCACGCGAGTGCTTAGGTACCCTGCGCGCGCAAATGCGGGGTGGCGCGAATGCGCGAGCCCCGGTTTCGCAGAATTCGCTAGCCCACAATCATCAGGCGATGAAAACGAACTTGCCGTAGGCTCAGGCGGCGATCATTTCGGTTCCGTAAGCGATCGATAAGCCGGCGCGCCTGACTGTGCCGGCCATGTGTGACTCACCAAATCGTGCGTCGACCACCGCTGCGGTGCGTCGTCGATCGGGCAATCAGTGCGCGATCGCCCCCGGTTCCGCGACGTGGACGCGCCCACCTTCTGCACGAAAGCTCGGACGCGCCCCAGAACGTGTGCCGGCGACGATCTCCGTCGTGACGAGACGCACGGCGCAGCGACCGGCGTTGCCCGCGGAATGGCGCTTTCTTCAGGAGCCGTTCGGAGACATTCGCATCCATCGCGTGCCTTTCGGTAAAGTGTCGTGGCGGATTCGGTCAATGCTCAAGCAACCAGCAATTCGCCTTCGCGATCGAGAATGGGATCAGCAGCCGGCCGCTGACGATTCGGCGAAAGCCCGCTCAGTTGCCACAAGGCCGGGAAGTCGAGCAGCGCAATCGACTTGCCTTGGACCTGGATGAGGCCTTCCTGCTGGAAGCGTGACAGCAACCGGCTGACGGTCTCGAGCTTCAGGCCGAGATAGCTGCCGATGTCGTTTCGCGTCATGCGAAGCACGAACTCCGAGCGCGAATAGCCGAGGCGACCGTAGCGATCCGAGATGTCGAGCAGGAACGTTGCGAGCCTCTGCTCTGCGCGCAACGACCCGAGCACCATCATGAGCTCCTGACTGCGCACGATCTCGCGCGCCAGCGTGCGCATCATCAGCCGCTGACCGTGCGCGGACTCCTGCGACCACTGTTCGCACTGCGAGAAGGGCACGACGAACACTTCGGCGTCTTCGAGCGCGACGACTTCATTCTGGTGGCATCCCGTGTCGATGCCGTCCATGCCGATGACGTCGCCGACCATCAGGAAACCGGTGACCTGCGCCAGTCCGTCGTCGGAAACGGTGAAGCTCTTGAGGACGCCGACGCGCACAACGTAGAGCGAGCGGAACGGATCGCCGACGCCGTACAGCGTTTCGCCGCGGCGCACGCGCTGGCGCGAGCGCTTCGGCGGATTCAACGCGACGACATTGGCGGAAGCGGGCGTGCGCTCGGCGGCGGGGACCGGGTTCGAGGAGCGAAGGGCGTTGGCGGCGATCATGGGCGTTCTCCGTAGTACAGGTCGTTCATGAGGGCTCGCGCAGCTGCGCGATGATGTCTTTTACTTTTGCGAATTCACGCGTCTTGTCGAGAAACCAGCTCGCGCCTGCGTCCATACACACGCGCCGGTACTGCGCGACTACATGATTGGTAAGCACGATGAATACGACGTCGGGCATCGTCGGGTGCAACGCACGCAGAACGTCGACGGCGGTGCTGCCGACGAGCTGGTAGTCGAGCACGACGTAGTCGGGCCGGCATCGCGAAATCGCGGAGATGGCGCTGGGGGCGTCTTCGGCGCTGCCGACGACCGTCAAGTCTTCCACGCCCTCGAGCAAGTCGGCGAGCGCGTCGCGAACGATCGGGGAGTCCTCGACGATGAAAACCGTGGTGTTCGTTGCGTGATCCATGGCGCCCACTATGCCCGTGAGCGATGGCGTCGACGATCGGCAAGCGCCGCGGCGACCGCTAGTCGGCGGCTGAATCGGGTGCTAGGAAACGCCCTGGCGCAGGGGTAGGAAAATTCCTAACGCGCCGGCGAATCAGCTGCGATCGAGCGGCTCGGCGAGCCCGTGCGCGATCGCGTAGCGAATCAATTCCGCCTGGTTGGCGAGCCCCAATTTCTCGAGAATGCGCGACTTGTGCGTGCTGATCGTCTTCACCGACAGGTGCAGTTGCTCGCCGATCTCGGTGAGCGATACACCTGCTACCAGGAGTCGCAGCACCTGGAATTCGCGATCGGACAGCGCTTCATGCGGCGCGCGGTCGCCGGCGCCCTGGGCCTGCCTCGCGAGTTGCTCGGCGACCTCGGCGCTGATGAACGCGCCTCCGCCCGCTACCTTGCGGATCGCATTCACAAGCTGCGCCGAGGCGCTGTCCTTGGTGAGATAACCGGAAGCGCCGGCCTTGATCGCGCGCACCGCGTACTGGCTTTCCTGATGCATCGTCAGCACGACGATCCGAAGCTTCGGCTTCTCCGTCTTGAGTTGGCGGATCAACTCCATGCCGGATTTGCCCGGCATCGACATGTCGAGCACGAGCACGTCGAAGTCGACGCTTCGCGCGCAGGCGAGCACTTCGTGGCCGTCGACTGCCTCGGCGACGACCTCGAGGTCGCCGGCCGCCGTCAACAGTTGCCTCAGTCCTTCGCGTACGATCGTGTGATCGTCGGCGATGACGACGCGGATCATGATGTGCCGATCGCCTCGCCGACGGGGATGCGAACCTCGAGGCTCGTGCCCTTGCCGGGAGCGCTGTTGATCGAGAAAGTCCCGCCGAGCAGATAGGCTCGCTCGCGCATGCCGAGCAGGCCGCGCGAATACCGCGATCGTTCGTCGGGCAGGTTGAAGCCGACGCCGTTGTCGCGCACGTCGATCGAGATGATGCTGTCGCGATGCGCGATGCGCACTTCGACCTGTGTCGCCTTCGCGTGGCGTGCGACGTTCGTCAACGCCTCCTGCACGATCCGAAACACGGCGCTCTTGCGGGCGTCGTCGAGCTCGAGCTCGCCGTCGACGCTGAAATCGCACACGACGCCGGTGCGGTCGACGAAGCCCTCGATCACCGACTCCAGCGCCGGGATCAGTCCGAGGTCATCGAGGATCAGCGGCCGCAGCTCGGAGGAAATGCGGCGCGTGGCTTCCAGCGTGTTGTCGATCAACTTCGCCATTCGATCGAGCTTGCCGGTCAATTCGATGTCCTTGCGCCCGATCTTCTGGTCGACCCAAGCCACCATCATCTTGAGCGCTGTGAGCGCCTGGCCGAGCTCGTCGTGCAGCTCCCGGGCGATGCGGCTTTGCTCCTGTTCGCGCGCTGCGTGCGATGCGGAGGCGAGGTATTGGAGCTCCTGCTTCGACAAGCGCAGCGCCTCTTCGGCACGCACGCGCTCCGTCACGTCGCGCAGGATCACCGTGTAGTACCTCGTGCCGACGTCCACGAGCTGCGAGATCGATGCATCGATCGGAAACTCGCGTCCGTCGCGGGAGAGGCCGGTCACGACGCGAAGGCCACCCATTCGCCGGGAGCTGACGCCTGTCTCGCCGAAGCGTCGAATGTGATCGGCGTGGCCCGCGCGGAATCGCTCGGGCAGGAACCACGTCAACGGCGCGCCGATCGCTTCGGCTTGCGGGCATCCGAACATCTTCTCCGCCGCGGCGTTGAACAGAACGATGTGCTGGCGCTCGTCCACGGTGATGATCGCGTCCATCGCGGAATCCAGGATGCCGCGCAGGCGCGCTTCGCTTCGCGCAAGCAGCGTTTCGGCGCGCACGCGCTCGGTGACGTCGCGCAGGATGACCGTGTAGAAAGTCTGCCCGCCTTCCCGGTGATGCGAGATCGACGCATCGATCGGGAACTCGTCGCCGTTCGCGCGCAGCCCCATCAGCACGATGCTCTGGCCGCCCATGCGCCGTGTCGTCTGCCCGGTCTCGCCGAACCGCTCGATGTGCTTCGCGTGGTTCGCCCGGAAGCGCTCGGGAATCAGCATGTCGAGTCGCTGCCCGAGAATCGCATTGCGCGGCCACTGGAACACCCGCTCGGCCGCGGCGTTGAAGAGCACGATCCGTTGCGCGGAGTCGACGCTGATGATCGGGTCCATCGCCGCGTCGACGATCTGACTGACTCTCGCCTCGGCGTTGCGCAACGCGGCGATCGCCGTATTGCGTTGGATGGCCTGACGCTGCAGCAGGATGGCGCCGACGAGTGCGACGGTCACGAACAGCACGACGGAGAGCAGCGCGGCTTCGCTTCGAACCCAGCCCAGCAGCCAGGCGAGCGCTCCGAGCAACGCCGCGAATACCACGAGCGCGAGCGCGGCCTTGGCGACCGTTACGCGTCCGCCGAACAGTTGGATCATCGAACCTGTACCTTTATGCCGGCTTCGCCCCAAACGCTGAGCCCGAGTGCGCGAATAATGCCACGTGTCCCGACAACTTTCAGCGTGTCCCGCGCTCCGGGGGCAAGACGGTATAGGCGAGCGACCGGCAAGGCGTGAACCCCCATTGCACAGTCGAACGGCGTAATGGTCCCCGTCCGTCCAAAATCCCGCATGGATCCCATTGCGAAGATGGCCTACTACTGTTGCGGCGTGCGCATGGAGGACGCGCAAAGCGCGCACCCGGTGTGCGGCGATCATCTGGCGCAGCGTTTCATGGACGCCGAAGCGCGAGCGGTGTTCGAGCGTTTCAAGGGTTTCCGCGCTGCGAATGCGTCAAATGTGGCGCGGCATCGCGTCATCGATGACATCCTTCGCAAGCGGATACACGCTCGACCGGACCGTCGCATCGTGCTGCTCGGTGCGGGCTTCGACACGCGCGCGTTCCGGCTGACCGGCGGCGAGTGGCTCGAGCTCGATCACCCGGTGTTGATCGCGCTGAAGCAGCGGAAGTTGCCCGCGGCGCAAGCACCCAATCCGCTGCGGCGGGTAGCAATCGATTTTGCGCGTGACCGTCTGGTGGACAGGCTCCAAAGCCTGCGCGGCGCCATCGCCCCTGTCGTCGTCATGGAAGGGGTCAGCATGTACCTGCAGCCCGATCAGTTGCGCTTGACGTTGCGCAGCTTGCGGCAACTATTCCCCGATCACACGCTCGTATGCGACCTGACGACTCGCACCTTTGCACGCCGTTACAGCCGCGGACTACGCGAACGCATCATGGAGCTGGGCGGCAATTTCGCCGAATTGGTCGATGAGCCCGTCGCGCTCGTGCAGTCGACGGGATACCGGCTGGTCGATAAACGTTCGATACCCGGCAGCGCCGTCGAGTTCGGCTCGATTGCGATTCCGCGGTGGCTGCTGGATACGCTGCTGCGTTCGCTTCGCGATGGTTACCAGGTCTACGTCTTCGACACCATCAACAGCGCCGGGTAACCGTCTCCGGATTGATTCCTGCGCCGCTGCCGTGCCCGCGGTGCAATACGACTGGAACGGCTCAATACGCGGCAACGCTCGTCGGCGCACCCGCGGAGGCACCCGACGTCGCGGTCGTATTGTCCCGGATCGTGTTGTTCATGCGGCTGTAGACCGTGCTGCCGGCGACCGAAAATACGCCGGTCGTGTTCTGGGTGATCAGCGTATCGTCGAGCGTCGCGCTGGTGCCGCCTGCGGCGAGGTCGATGCCGATCGCGTTCTTCGCGACGTTCGTGCGAGCCATGGCGATCGTAGCGATGCCGCCGCTGGATTGATAGACGTACACGCCGAACTGCGCGCTGCCGCTTATCTCGCTGTCGGTGACGTCGGCCTGTGCCGTAAGACCAGAGCCCGCGGACTGAACCTCGACACCGACCCAGTTCTGGGCGACCAGCGACCGCCTGATGATCACCGAAGTCGTGCTTCCGCTGCTGACATACGAAAAGACACCGCGATTGCCATGTCCGATCGATAGGCTGTCATGCAGCCAGACCTGCGCCCCGTTCCATGCAACCAGTCCCGAGCCGTTGGCTTCCAGTCGCACGCGATCGAGCTGGGCCTTCGCCGGACCCTGGACGTACACGCCGTAGACGCCGTTGCCGCGGATGATCGTGTCGTTGACGTAGAGCTTGCCCGCAAGCTGGTAGATGCCGCTGCCATACGTGTTCGCGATCACGCAGCGATCGACGTAAACGCTGTCGGCATTGGTGATCGCGATGCCGTGGCCGCCGCCCTGGCCGTTGAGCGTAAGCCCCCGCAGAACGACTTGAATGCCAGCACCGTTGATCGTGACGCCATCGCCCGCCATCACGGAAATGCCGGCGTACACGCCCTCGGGCGCGACGATCGCAATCGACTGCGTGATCGACGCGATCTGTCCGTAGCCCGCCGAGTCGAGCACGACCACTTCGCCCCCCGTACTGGTCTGCGCAATTGCGGCGCCGAAGCTGCGGCACGGTAGCGCGAGCGAGCAGGGATTCGCATCGGAGCCGCCGCTCGCAACGAACGTGCGTTGCGACGTGGCGGTGACAGTCAACGGTGTGCAAAGCGCGAGCGCAGCCGCAGCGGCGACAAGGCATTTCATGTGGATCCCTTCCGTCATGCCCTTTTTGGGACGAAGCCATTATTTCCGGTCTCGGGCTGGACGGTAACGGCGAACAGCGGCCGTTTACGGCGGCTTTTCGAACCGTCAATCGGCGGCTACATTCGCTTGCTTTGCCGCTGCGCGCGCGGCGGTCCTCGCCGGATACAGCCGTTCGAGCTCACGGCCGAGATACGCGGCGATCGCGCGCATTGCGTATTTGCCGGCCTCGGCTTCCGCGGCACTGTTGTAGTTCGTGTTGGTGTTGACGTCGTACGTGTAGAGCTCGCCGGCGGCATCGACGATGAACTCGATGCCGGCGATGCCGATGCCGTTCGCAATGAGGAACCGGCGATAGCGGTCGACGATCGGATGATCGAAACCGTCGACGATGCGAAAACGTGGCGCGGCAGCGACTGGCGCCGTTTCGCCGACCGGACAGAACGCGTCGCCCACCTGGCAGACATCGGCGGGACACAGTTCGAAGCCGAGTGACGTGTCGACGCGCACCGCGTAAAGAAACTGGCCGCCGATGAATTCGACGCGAGTGATCGTCGCGTCCTCAGCGCGAATGTATTCCTGGATCAGCGTCATGCCGTCGACGGAATCCTCGAATGCATCGCTTCGCACGTGCGCTTCGAGCGCGTCGACGCTGTGGAACAGCTTGACGCCGAGGCCCTTGCCGGCGCGGTTGTGCTTGGTGATGAACGGCGGCGGCAGCTTGCGTGCTGCAGCGATGACATGCTCGCGTCCGACCGCCGCGATCGTGCGCGGCGTGCGGATGCCGTGCTTTCGCAGCGCCTCGTATTGCGCGACCTTCGAAATCTCGAGCGCAAGCGCACGACTGTCGTTCACCACGCGCCGTCCGTGCGACTCGAGCCAGGCGAGCACGCCGCCGGTAAGCTCCGCGGCGTAGCGATGGTCGCGCGTGTGCGACGACGCGCTCATCCGATTGTAGAAGACGCCCTCCGGCGGCGCCTGCGTGAGGTCGAGCACGCCTTCGCTCAGGAACCATTCCTCGTACGGAAGGCCTTGCTCGGCGAACGCCGCGCGCAGCGGCTCGACCCAGGCGTCGTTTTCGTGGATGACGAGAATTTTGGCCATGGCTTCGATTCGGTAAGCGCGCCGGGGGAGCCCGGCTCGCGCCGACATCCTTGAAATATGAGGGTCGGCGGCCGCACGCGAAAGAACGATTGGCCACAAGCTTGTAACGCGAGGATGCTCGGCGCCCGATGGCTTATGCTTGCCGGGCCGAAGCGTCGGAAAGGAACGGGAGTTGGCCAAGGGCAGATACGAGGAAGCGTCCATTCGCGTGCTGAAGGGACTGCAGCCGGTCAAGGAACGGCCGGGCATGTATACGCGCACGACGGACCCGACGCACATCGTGCAGGAAGTGATCGACAATGCGGCCGACGAGGCGCTGGCCGGGTACGCGACGCGCATCGACGTCCGCGTGCATGCGGACCACTCGGTGTCGGTCGTCGACGACGGCCGCGGCATTCCCGTAGGGCTTCATCCGGAGGAGAAGGTCCCCACGATCGATCTCGTGTTCACGCGGCTGCATGCGGGCGGCAAGTTCGACAAGAAGGACGGACAGGGCGCGTACGCTTTTTCCGGCGGCCTTCACGGCGTCGGCGTCTCGGTGACCAATGCGTTGTCGCGCCGGCTCGAGGTCGAGGTGAAGCGTGATGGCAAAGTGCATCGGATCGTCTTCGCGGGCGGCGACGTCGCCGAAAAGCTCAAAGTGATCGGAACATGCGGCGCACGTGCGACCGGCACTGCCGTGCGCGTCTATCCCGATCCGAAGTATTTCGACTCGCCGAACGTCTCGCTTGCGGAGCTCGAGCGCGTGCTGCGCGCGAAGGCGGTTCTGCTTCCTGGCGTCGCGGTCACGCTGTACATCGAGAAGGGCAAGGACGAGAAGAAGCGCACGTGGTCGTATCCGGAGGGGCTCAAGGGCTATCTCGACGAGCTTGCCGAAGGCGCGCAGCCGGTCGCGCCGATCTTCGAGGGCGAGCATTATTTCGGCAAGCCGAAGGACGGCGACATCTTCGCGGAAGGCGAGGGCGCTGCCTGGGCGCTTGCGTGGTACGACGAGGGCGGCGGCAGCGGCGAGAGCTATGTCAATCTGATCCCGACGGCGGCGGGAGGCACGCACGAGGCGGGTCTGCGGGCCGCCGTGTTCGACGCCGTAAAGTCGTTCGTCGATCACCACGGCCTGTTGCCGAGGGGCGCGCGGCTTTCGACCGAGGACGTGTCGGCGAAGCTGCACTTCGTGCTGTCGACTCGCATCCTCGACCCGCAGTTCCAGGGTCAGGTGAAGGAGAAGCTCACCAGTCGCGATGCGCTGAAGCTCGTCACGCAGGCCGTCAAGGATCCGCTCGAGCTGTGGCTCAACTCGCACGTCGACCACGGCCGGCGCATCGCCGAGCTCGCAATCGAGCAGGCGCTGTCCCGGATGCGCTCGGCGCAGAAGGTCGAGAAGAAGAAAGGCTCCGGCGTCGCCGTGCTGCCGGGCAAGCTCACCGATTGCGAGTCGGACGACGTGGCGCGCCGTGAGGTGTTCCTGGTCGAAGGCGATTCCGCCGGCGGCTCGGCGAAGCTCGCGCGCGACAAGCAGTACCAGGCGATCCTGCCGCTTCGCGGCAAGGTGCTGAACACGTTCGAGGTCGAGCGCGACCGGCTCTTCGCGAACACCGAGATCCACGACATCGCGGTCGCGATCGGCGTCGATCCGCACAAGGGCGTGGACGACGCGGAGCTCAAGGCGCTTCGCTACTCGAAGATCATCGTCATGGCGGACGCCGACGTCGACGGCAGCCACATCAAGGTGTTGCTGTTGACGCTGTTCTTCCGTCATTTCCCGGCGCTGATCGAGCGCGGAAACATCTACGTTGCAAGCCCGCCGCTGTACCGCGTCGACGTGCCGCCGCTTGCCAAGCGGCCCGCGCGCAAGCTCTACGCGCTCGACGACGCCGAGCTCGCCGCGATCGAGGACCGGCTTGCGAAGGAAGGCGTCAAAGCGGGCTCGTGGTCGGTCGGCCGCTTCAAGGGACTCGGTGAGATGAATCCCGAGCAGCTGTGGGAGACGACGATGAATCCCGAAACGCGCAGGGTCGTGCCCGTTCGCGTGGCGGAGGGCGAAGGCGAAGACACGATGCGGGTATTCGCGAAGCTGATGGGCAAGACGGAGGCGGCCGCCCGCCGCGAATGGATGGAACAAAACGGCAACGCGGTCGAGGTCGACATCTGACGAACGTCGACACGCGTCACGGCCATCTAGATCCCGCGCTCCAGTTCGGCGGCCACGCGCAATAAGGCGACTCGTAGCCGCGGCCCTGCGTGTGAATGCGGTTCAGCAACGCCTCGACCGGTGCTCGCACTCGCTCACCGAAGCTCGCGTACGCGCCGAGCGCGGCCCGGCAGCTGCGATCGATGTTTCGCGTAAGCGCGAGTGCGACGAACAGCGCGTGCCTCGCTTCGGCCTCGCGTCCGGTGAGCGCGTTCGCGACCGCGAGCGTGGTCCAGTCGTCGGCTCGCGTCGTTCGCCGGGAGCCGCTGACGGCGATCGCGTGCAGTGCGAGCTGACGCGCCATCTCGGGTTGCGGCGGGCTCATCTTGAGGTGCAGGAACGCGAGCGAGGCCGCGACATCCGGATCGCGCGGATTCGCGCCGAATGCCCTCAACTCGAGGTTGACGGCGTCCGATACGTTGCGGCCCGTGGCGAACATCTGTCGCGCATCGTCGTGGACCCGGCGCGCGTACACGGGCGCGAAACTCGTCGACGGGATCGACACGCCTTCGCTGGACCACGTCGCATATACCGCATCGATGACGGCCGCCTCCTGCGAGGGGTGGCTTGCGTTCGCGGCGATCAACAGCACTCTCGCCACATCGGATTGCGCCTGCGCGGCGACGCGCGGTATGGATTCCGCGAGCATTCGCCTCGCCTGCATCGCGAGGTCTTCCACGTCTCGATCCGATGAGCGCGCCTCGATCGTCAGTGCCGGAGGCGCACTTGCGCGAGGCGCCGGCCTCCACGATGGGCTCGCCGGCACGCGCGACTCCTCGATCGGGGCGGGTGCTGGCGCTGCGCGCGGCGAATCGCCCGGGCGCGGACTGGCCTGGGCGAGGGCGTCCGTCGCGGGCGCCAAGAGTTCGGTTGCACGAGGTGCCGCAATCGCCGGTGCGGCGGACAGTGCGCGGCGTTCTTCGATCGGAGCCGCGCGCTGATCGGGACCTCGCAGCATGTTCCATAATGCGCTCAACTGCGAGCGCCGTTCTTCGCGCGGCGGAGCGCTCGGCACCGTACGCGGGGCGCGGCTCGGCGATGTCGTTTGCGCACGTTGATTGTCGACCCGCGCGGGCGCAGGCTCGGCGCGACCGGCTGGCGCAGCGGGTGTCGAAGACGCGCGGGACTGTTCGGTCGCTGCGTTTGCGCTACGGGCCGCGAGAGGCTGGATTGATGGTGTGGCGGCCTCCGCGCCTCGGACGTCGATTGCCGTTGCACTTGGCTCGACGCGTGGCGTTGGAGTCGGAGGCAGCGCGATCGCTACGCTGGGTTGCTCGATGGGTGGCGTCGGCGACGCGGCCGCAACTTGAACGGGTTGCGACGGAGGTGCTGCCTGCAGCGGCGTCAACGGGGCCGGGCGCGAAGTCGAGTGCGTCGAAGCAATCGAATGCGCACGCGGCTGCTTTGGCGCCGCTGCGTTCGATGCCGAACGCGGCAGCGGATACAGCGGCCGCGGTTGAGACGCCCGCGGCGGCGTCTGAGCACGATTCGTCGGAACGGCGGCCTTCGGACGCGCTTGCGCGACCGCCGGCGAGGTCGCCTTCTGTTCGGGCACCGAACGATGCGACGGGGCATCCGGCGCAACGCGAGGTTCGTCGCTCGGCGTGGTTGCGCCGATCGCGGGCTCCTCGGCACGCGCTGCGGGCTCGCGAGTCGAAGGCGGTTCGAGCTCCGACGCCGGCGGCTGCGCCGCCGTCGTGTCGGCCGGTGCCGATTGCGCGATGGCGGATTCGGACGGAGCGGCATCGAACGTCGAGCGGACCGCGTCGAAAGCCTCTCGTGCACGATTCGCGAGCGGATGCGCCGGATCGCCGATGAACGATGGAGCGGCAAGGGCGGCGAACGCGACGAGCATTGCGGCGAGCGCCGCCGGATGCCGCCGGCTGCGTCGTTGCGCGGGCTTCCGGGGTGCAGCGACGATCTCGGTCACCGCCGTCGGGAGCACGATGCGCGTGACGATGCGCGCCGGATCGACGACGCGGATCGACGGTGCGATGCGCGTCATCGGCGTGATCGGCGAGGCGGCGCTGTCGACGGCCGCTTCGCGAGCGAGCGTCCAGCCATAGTCGAGCGAAGCGGCCAGATCGGTCTCGCGTATCCGTGGACCGGTCAGGTCCAGCAGCTCCTGGTGCGGACGCCAGTGCGGAAAATCGCGGTCGTGGCGATCGCGAATGCGGAAGATCAGCGCCTTGGCGTCGTCGTAGCGCGCTGCCGTCCAACCCGTTTCGCCCCCGTCCGACTGTGCGCGATCGTCGTCGGGCAGATAGCGCTTGAGCATCGCGGCGAGACTGTAGAGATCGCAGCGCCAGTCGAGCTCCTTCGTCGGCTGCAGGTCGCCTGCGCGCCCGGCCTCGAGCGCCTTCAGCAGTCGCGGCGACTGATAGTCGTAGTCCTTCTGCCAGCCGATCGGCAAGGGCGTTGCGAGGCTCTCGCGCGACACCAGCGAGAACGCGAAGTCGATCAACGCGAGCCGCGCGAAGATCGGGTAGAGGCGAAGGCCGGGCGATTCGGGATCGAAGCTCGCCGGCCCGAACGGAATGCAGATGTTGTCGCCCTTGATGTCCAGATGCACGAGCTGCAGCGAGTGGATTTCGTTCAGCGCCGCGAGGCAGTAATGGGCAAGCGCCCACCAGTGCGCGCAATCCTCGAACACGTGACGATGCACGACGCCGTTGCGCGAAACCGGCAGCAGCGTCGCCCATTGATCGACGGTGACTCCGGCGTCGTATGTCTGGACCTGGCGCATGCCGCCCATTGCGCCGCCGTCGAATTGCACGACATCGGGAACGCAGCGGATGCCGTGCCCGATCAAGCGCGCGAGGATTCGCCACTCGCGCTCTGTCCATTGGCCGAAGTCGGCATCGCCGGTGTCGAGAAATCGCTTCGTGTATCGGCGGCGCTGGCCAGGACCGACCGCTTCGCGGAAGACCTCGACGTGCTCGCCGGTCACCATCTTCAGCCGTCCATGGCCGAATACGCGGTCCACTTGTTCCGGTGTCATGGCTGCGCGTGCTCCGAGTCGCCGCGGGTGCCGGAATCATCGGCAGGCGTCGCGGTTGCAAGGGCAGAGGAGCGCGCGGCCGTCGAAGGCAGCCACTGCGCCGGCACGCGGTCGGCGGCGAGCCACATGAGGGCTCCCGCGAGAACTGCGATCAAGGCGCCGATCGACACGAATCGCGCAAGTCGCGCGTGGCGCTGCTCGGCGCGACGGACGAGCAGGACCGTCGCGTCGTCGTCGCTGCCGTGCGAGCGCGCGAATTCGACGAGCCGCACGCAGCGCCGAATGAGCGGCGAGCTGCCGCGCAGCAGCCGCCCGATGTCGCGCGGTGCGACGTGCTTGTGCACGCCGTCGCTGCACAACACCAGCAATTCGTTGCATCCGAGATCGACGTGACGCACGTTCGGAGCGTCGACCGCTCCGTTGCCCACCATGCGCGCCGGATCGTCGAGCGATCCGCCGTGAGGCGGCTGCTCGCTCAAGTGGCGATACGTGTCGTCGCACGTGAGGAGCTCCGCCGGGCCGTCGTTCGCCGCGCTCACGCGATAGACGCGGCAGTCGCCGACCCAGGCGACGAGCCATCGCGACAGCGACGATCCGATGCACGCGCACAGCGCCACGGTCGCAGCGCCCGACGCGTCCGTGTGGGTCGCAATGCTGCGCGCGATCTTGCGGTCGGCGTCGAGGAGCGCATTTCGTACCGCGTCGGTATCGATGCGCGTGCGCTCGAGCGCGTCGTGAAGCCGCAAGACCAGCTCGCGACTCGCGCGCGAGGCCATCGCGCCGCCGCCCACGCCATCCGCGACGACGAACAGCGGCGCATTGCCCTCGAGCGTGCTGTGCCAGTCCTCGTTGATCGCGTGCCGCTTGCCGCGACACGACGCGACCGCCGTGTCCAACCGGATCCATGCCGTTGCGAACGCCGCGTCGCGCGCGATCGCCGAGCGGGCGCTGAGAGCGCTTTCGCGCGGCGACGAAACCGGGTCGCGAGGCGTAACGACGCTCATGCGCGTGACAGCGTCAACGTGCACGAAGACGCTTGCCTGGCGGCGCGACCGAGCACGAGCGTCTCGCCGGGCTTCCAGCGGAACCGGGCGCCGGGCATGTGCGCGGTGCCCTCGAGGGTGACGCCGTTGTCGCCGTGCACGACGACCGACGCGCCCGACTCGTCCAGCGCGACGATGTCGAAATGATGTCCCGAGACATCGGCGTGCGCCCAGTCGACGACGAGCGCCTGATTGCGCGAGCGTCCCACCTGGAACGGAAGCGCGCTTTCGGCGATGTCGATCGAACGAACGCCCGACACCATGCGCGCCGTGATCGTTAACGCGCCATCGTGCCGTCGCGGCGGCACGATCGGCGTGACAGGCGTCGTGGGCGACGACGCCGCGCCGCTCGCCGGCCGGGCGCCCGCGTCGACACTATCGAGCGGGCGCAACACCAGTCGCGGATACTGACGCGACTCGCCTTGGGCATGCGCCGAAAGCACGAGGCGCGCACCGGGCACGAGTTCGATCACCGCGGATCGCGCGCCATTCTGTGCCTGCGGATCGCTGCGCCCGAGAACGCCGTTCGCCGATTCGACGCGAATGCCGTTGGTCGATCCGGCGTCGGTGACCCACCACGCACCTCGCTCGAGCCAGATTTCGCAGTGCCGGCGGCTCGCGTAGATGCCATCGACGACGACGTCGCAGCCTTCGCCCTTGCCGACGCAATAGCGACGACTCGGCAACACCGACGTGAGCTCGATACGGCGAGCGCCGCCGGCGTCCTCGATGTCGATGGCGAGCGTACGACCCGCAAGCGGTGTCCGGACGCTTCCGAGCTCCCGCGCCGCGTTGCCGGCGGCAGCGATCGGCGCGTCGAGTTGCGACCAGCGGCCGACGAGCGTCACCTGGTACGGCCGCGCGAGGCCTCGCGGCGCGGCGCCGCGAAGCTCGGTGAGCAGCGCTCCGTAAGCATCGTCCTCTTCGCTCGTGTCCCCGTTGTCGTGTGCCGCGTTGAGCCCGGCGAACTGCGACAAGTCGATCGAGCTCGCGTTGCGCAGGCCGCCGATCACCTCCTTCGCGAGATAGTGCTTGATCTGCTCCGGTTTGAACTCGCGGCTGAACATGCGAATAAGCTCGCGATGCTCGTCACTCTCGTCGCATTCGACCTCGATCGAAGTCAACAAGTAGCGGTCGCGCTCGGCAATCGCGAGATGCAGGCGAAGCTGGCTCGCGACGAAATGCTCGAGCTCGTCGCGAATCGCCGCGATCAGCGCGCCGTACGAACCCAGATGCTCGATGTTGTCCGGTATTGCACCGCGCTGGTCTGCAAACGCGCGCACCGTCGGTTCGCGCGGCTCGATGCCGGCATCGACCGCACCACGGCCCGACGGCGTACGCGGCGTCGAATCGGCGCGTGCACCGCGTCGTCCCATTCCGTTCACCTTGCCCAGCACCCATCCCTTCAGCTTCATGACTCTAGCTCCGGTAAGCGATCATCAATTTTGCAAGCGGTCCCGCGATCCGCAGATGACGCACGCGGGGCTCCGCCGGCAATCCGTAACGGCTCGACAGCCGCTCGAGGAATTGTCCCCACGCCGGCTGGATCGCTTCGCCGGCGTCGACGCGCAGCTTGAGCGCGGGAAGCGAAAGCTCGATCAGCACGGCGATCCTCGACACGTCGCCGACCTGCACGATCGCGCGGCGCAGCGTGTCCTCCATGTCGGCGAGGCACGTCGCGAACGGGCCCTCGAACGTCCAGACGAGCGGGCCTTCCATCGTGTCCGCGGCTTTGCGCGCTCGGCCCGACGGTCGCGGATCGTCGAATAGAGGTTTCACCTGATGTCTCGCGAAATCACGCCCGCATGGCGTCCTGCGATCTGCATCGCGATCTCGGCTGCGGGATTGGGCCCGTGATCGCCCGCCCCGTGGATGCGTCCCGTGTCCGCGAGCCAGTTACGCTCGGTCAGCACGCCGATGACCTTCGTCCAGCGCGCGCTGGCAGGATCGCTTCGGTACGCGGCGACATACCATTTGTACGGTCGGAGCGGCCCGCATGCGGCGCGATCGCGCACCGTCCGGGCAGCAGCCGGTGTGCACAACCGTGCGAGCTCGTCGAGCGAACGGTCGTCATTGGGAAACGTCGGGGTGCCCGTCTTGCCGGCGATCCAATCCATGTCGCGACACGTGCTCGCATCGAATACCTGCTCGCACGCGAGGCGAGCTGTTCCCGCACGATGGCTGTACGAAAGGCCGCTCATGATGACCTCGGCCGCGTCGCGCGACAGGCGATTCGGCTCCGCTTTCGCGAGACTCCAGCGAATCACCGCCGACTTGAGATCGGACGCCTCCGCTGCGCCGACGCCGCGCAGCGCGTGCACCAGGTGCGGCGAGCGCACCTCCGTCTGGCCGTTCGCGGCGGCAGCGAGCGTGGCCATCATCCCAGCGGCACCGAGAGCACTCGCGCGCGCGTGGCCTTGTCCCCAGCCTTCGGCGACAACGTCAACGACAACGCCGCCGCTGCACTTTTCCCAATCGTCCTTGCTGGGCCGGCGGCCGTCCGCGCCGGCAGCGCACTGGCGCACTCTTGCCGTATCGAGCGGCGTATCGGCGCGCAGTCGGAACGGCGCGCCGAGCTTTCCGCCGATCGGCTCGGTAAGCAGCCGCCCATAGGGAACGGCGATCGCGAGCGGTTGAATCGCGCCGTCCTCGGCGAACGCGTCGAGCGCGCGCCCGAACAGGAGATCGCGTTTGCCGCAGTCCTCGCGCGGATCGGTGCATCCGCCGTTCCAGCCGAACGAAGACGCCGTCGCCTGAATGGCCCAGGGCCGCTCGCAAGGCGCAAAGCCTTTGTCCGAGCAGAACATGCGGTCGAGAAAGCGAGCAGAGCTCGATCGCATCAACTGCCCGCGCAGGCTCTCCGCGGATGGAATCGACTTCGGATTTCGCGTGAGCTCGATGCGCTCCGCGGACAACCAGCGCGCGCCGACCGCCGGATCCGACAGGAATGCAGCGGCCATGATCGGCTTGATTGTCGAGGCCGGCATCGCATCGTGGAACGCGGCCGCGTTCATCAGCGCATCGGGTCGATACCGAATCGGATAAGGGATGCGCTTGTCGCACTTCGCCGAGCGACCCGGACCGTCGTATTCCTGCCGCGTGCACGGCGACAGCGCGCCGGCGAGCGCTTCGATGCGGCCGCTCTCGACGTCGATCAGCGCCACGGCCGCCATGCGGACCATTGCGTGCTCGAGCATCCGATAACCGATCGCACGCACACCGTCTTCCTTGCGCCGCATGCCGAGCGCGCGACAGACGTCGTCGCGGCCCGTGTAGCACGCGGCCGTCTGCTGCGCCAATGCCTGCGCGGCGGGATCGATGGTGAGGTCGATCGAGAAACCGACGTCGACCGGCGTGCCGCCAACGTCGATGCGGTTCGGACCATATCGATAGCTCGTCGGCGCACCGTCCGGGTCTGCGCTGGCGCCGGTGTACACGCGATACAGCGATCCGGTCGGACGATGCAACGTCTCGAGCGGCTGCAGCATGATGCCGAGTGATGGCGGCACCTTCCAGCGCTCGTCGTCGGCGGGCATGTCGGGCGTAGGTTCGCCGCCGATGCGAAGCGCCGGCGCCGTATGCCCATTCTCGTCGGCAACGCCGCGCATCTCAGGACGCTTGCAAAGTCTGTCGTCGAGACCGCGCACGCCGCCGAGGAAATAGGTCGTGACTTCGTCGTTGGCACGTGGCGCGGCGTTGCCGAGGTAGATGCAGCCCGGAATGCCGCCCCACGGATTGGCGCGCGCAACGTGCCGTGCCGAAATCTCGACGAACTGTTCTGCGCGCCAATGCGCGATCGCGCGTGGCACTTCGGTGCCTCGCCACGCCAGCGCGGCGAGCATCCTTCCGTTCGAACGCGCGAGCGTGGACACGGCGGCTGCGACATCCGAGCACTGCATGGCGAACCGACGCCCTGGATATTCCGGCGTCTCGATCGGTGCTTGCAGCGCTGCTGTCGCCGCGTCGAACCATCGAATGCTGTCGAAGCCCACCTTGTCGGTCACGCGCCGGTTGTCGCCGCTGCTGAAGCGCAGCAGCGCCTCATCGATCTCGTCGAGCTGCGCAGCAATCCGCACGGCCGGCGAGATGCCCGCATCGCTCGTACGCGACAGCGCATGTCGTATGCGGGTGAGCGTGCCGCCCTGTCCATCCCATTCGGCGCGACACTGCGGCAGGCGATCGAGCAGCGTCTGCGCGTCCGGCGGACCCACGTTGACGCGGTCGCGGCGCACGATTGCGTATTCGAACGTCTTCAGCGCGGCGACCTGCCGAATGCTGACGTGGCGGTCGCTGTGGCGCGCGGGTTTCGCGGTATCGGCCGGCCGCACCCAGGCAACGAGCAGCAATACTGCGAGCAGCACCGGGACGACGGCCATGCTCGCCACGATCGCGAACTGCAGCAGCGTGGTCCGGCGCATCTCAGCCATGGGCGCCCTGCCGTTCGTCGTTGACGTTGACGGCGAGCCCGAGCATCGCCATGTTGATCACGAGCGACGTCATGCCGAAGCTCACGAACGGAAACGTCACGCCGGTCAGCGGAATGACGGCAAGATTACCGGCGACCGTGACTGCGAGCTGGCACAGCGCGAGCACGACCCACGCCACGCAAAGCCAGCTCACGAACGCCTGCTCGTCGTTGCTCATGTGGCCTGCGCTGCGCACGAACCGCGGCTCGCCGCGCGTGGCACGCCCGTGCTGGCGGACGAGCCCGTGCAACCACAGCGCGCTTCCGAGCGTGAGCGCCCATGCGGCGGTCCATCCGAATGCGCCGACGAGGGCGGTGAACGTGTAATCGCTCTGGATCTGCGCGGGTACGCCGGCGCACGCTCCGGAGGCTCCGAAGCCGCACCACGGAACCGATCCCAGTCCGAAGCCTGCCGCCGGCGCGGCGCGCTGGAACCACGTCACGAGCGCAAGCTGGTCGTTGGCCGACGCGAGGGGCGCCGCGAGGTTCTCGAGGCGGCCGGCGGTGACCTCGTCGATCGATCCCACACGAAACAGCGCAAACGTCGTTGCGAGGATCCAGGCGACGAACAGAGCGACGGCCAGAGCATAGGCCGACGCGGCTCTGCCGCGGCGCTGATAGCTCCACATGGCGATCGATGCGGCGACGAAGGCGCCCGCGCCGTAGCCCGCGATCAGCAGCGGTCCCATGTCGCGGGTCATCAGCATGGTGCCGATCAGCACGACGACCACGAACAGCATTGGCCACACGTATCGCAGCAACGAGCCGATCGACTTGCCGCTGCGTGCGAGGCGCTCGGTCAATGGCGTACCACGCAGGAAGAAGAACCAGGCGGCACCGACGATCAGCCAAAGACGCCCGATCTCGGAGGTGAGCTGGCGGATATTGAGCAACAGTGCGCCGACGATGCCGATCAGCGCCAGCGTTGCCGCCACCAGCAGCGCCGCGCCACCGACCGCACCGAGGCGCTTGCCGACATTGCTTGCAGCGCCTTCGACGACCGACAGCGTCCAGCCGAGCGAGCGCCCGATCGGCTGGCGCACGAATGCGACGATGGTGAACGTCAGCATGCCGAGCCACAGATGGCCCTGGTGGTAGAGCGCGAGATAACGGTTGCCGAAATGCCCGTTGGACGACAGGTCGAGCAGCAGCAGCCAGCCGATGCCGGTTGCGAGCACGAGACCGGGGTAACCGAATGGCGAGGCGACCCTTTGCGCTGCGCTCGCGAGCGTCTTGCGAAACAACGGCGAGAAGACCAGCACGACGACCGCGGCGCCGAGCAGCCACACGACGAAGCTCGCCGGTGCGGCGACCGGCGACGCCGATTCTCGCCCGAGCAAGAACGCACGCTCGGACGCGAGCGGCCACGGCACGCGGCCGATCCATGCCGCGGCGGCCCACGTCGCGAGCGCAAGCGAGATGCCGACGGCGGCCATTCCCGGACGCCGGCTCAGATTGAGCAGCACGAGACCGGCAAGCGACCACGCGGCCCATTGCCAACCCGCGGATTGCAGCAACGCCAGCATCGCCTCGTTCTTGTCGACGTTGACGGGAGCTGCACGCGCATCGACCATGAGCGCCGATGCCGCGGCGAGCGCGTCCGCGGTTTCGAATCCGGCGCAGCCGCGATGCGATATCGCTGGAGCGCTCGGAAGCATGGCGACACTCGCCAGCGCGGGCGTGGCGGGATGGCCGTCGAGCGCTGAGCCGAGCAGCATCAGCGCGTTCGCGCGCGCGAGCTCGCGACCCGGACCCGAACGTGCGCTAGCGGACGCAAGCGCGGCGTTTACGCGCTCGTACGCGCAGACGAGCGGAAGCGGACCGTATGCATCGGGACTTTCGATCCAGTAGCGCTTGATGAAGGGCTGCACCTCGGTATCGATCGCTTCGATCGCGTTGCCGAGCGCGAGCAGATCGCCGAGACCTTCGCGCTGCTGCAGCCGAAGCTCGCCGAGCCGCGCTTGCGCGTCCTGCAGCGGCGCGAGAAACGCCTGTCTCGCCCGTGCGTTAGCGCTTGCGAGGATGAGCGGCATGCGTTCCACGCTGCCGCCTTCCGAGCCCGTGTCGGTTCGCCCGCACAGTCGATCGCGGACGACCGGTGCGGCACGCGAACCATGACTCGCGCACAGCTCGGGCACGACGGGACCGGGCAGCCCGCGGACGGCGACGACGGTCTCGGCGAATCGCCGATCACGTCCGGCGTCCTGCGAGGCGAGCACCGCGAACCAGGGAAGGAGCGCGCTGATCGCGGCGACGACGAGAGCACCCTCGATCAGCAACGGCCTCGCCACGCCTGCGCGCGAAACGCTGCCCGCGAGCGGTGTCGTGCTAAGCGCCAAGTGCGGCCTTTCGTACGCGAGGCGGCCGCGGGCTGCGGTGGCCGCCGACTCCCTGACCGCGCGGGCACTACGTGAGGCGTGCGCCGCGACAGCTGCGGTTCGAAAACTGGCGAGCCGAAAGAAACGCGCGTCGTCGCTGATCCGTTGACGCGACGAAGGCACGAACGGCCCGTTTCGATGGAGCGGCGCGCCTACAAAGTAAACTTCGAATCCGCAAATCGTTGCTCGAGTGGATCATCCGATGACTGAATCGCGCAGGAAGAAGTCGCCGCCAGAACGCGCAAGGGCTGCGGTCGGCCCGGCAGACACATTGACCGGCGAGCTCTTCGCCGACGACGCCGCGGCGGCGCCACCGTCCGGACCCCCTTCCGCACCGCCGGGCGGCGGCGGCAACGAAAGCGGGGACGACGATTCGCTTCCGCTCGCGCAATTCGCCGAGCGCAGCTATCTCGAATACGCAATGAGCGTCGTCACGGGCCGCGCGCTGCCCGACGTCGCCGATGGCCAGAAGCCGGTACAGCGCCGGATTCTGTTCGCGATGCACGAGCTCGGCCTCTATGCTCCGGCGAAGCACGTGAAATCGGCGCGCGTGGTCGGCGACGTGCTCGGCAAATACCATCCGCACGGCGACACGGCGGCGTACGAGGCGCTGGTGCGGCAGGCGCAGGACTTCACGCTTCGCTATCCGCTGATCGACGGGCAAGGCAATTTCGGCTCGCGCGATGGCGACAACGCGGCGGCGATGCGCTACACCGAGTGCCGGTTGACGCCGATCGCCGAGCTGCTGCTCTCGGAGATCGACCGCGACACCGTCGACTTCACCGCGAATTACGACGGAACGTTTCACGAGCCGAAGCTGCTGCCTGCGCGGCTGCCGATGCTGCTGTGCAACGGCACCTCGGGCATCGGCGTCGGCATGGCGACCGACATTCCGTCGCACAACCTCGGAGAAGTCGCGCGCGCGGTCGTGGCGTCGATCCGCACTCCGAAGATCGGCATCGAGCAGCTGATGGCGTTCATCCCCGGGCCCGATCTGCCCGGCGGTGGTCAGATCATCTCGGATGCCGACACGATTCGTGCCGTCTACGAAAGCGGACGCGGCAGCCTGCGCATCCGCGCACGCTGGACCATCGAGGAGCTCGCGCGCGGGCAGTGGCGAATCGCGGTCACCGAGCTGCCGTTCGGCGTGTCGGCGCGCGCCGTGCTCGAGGACATCGAGCGTGCGACCAATCCGAAGCCGAAGGAGGGCAAGAAGTCGCTGACGCAGGATCAGATCAATCTGAAGAGCTCGATGCTCGCGGCGCTCGACGCGGTTCGCGACGAGTCCGACAAGACATCGCCCGTGCGCATCGTGCTCGAGCCTCGATCGAGCCGCCAGGATACGAAAGCGTTCATGAATCTGATGCTCGCGAATACGCGACTCGAGACGAGCCTGCCGGTAAACCTGGTGATGCTCGGCCGGGACGGACGTCCCCGCTCGAAGAACCTGAAGCAGATCGTCGATGAATGGATCGCGTTCCGCTTCGAGACCGTCAAGCGCCGCACGCAGCACCGGCTCGGTGAAGTCGACCGCCGCATCCACATCCTCGAAGGCCGCCAGCTCGCGCTCGTTTCGATCGACAAGGTGATCCGGATCATCCGCAAGGCCGACGATCCGAAAGCCGATCTGGTCGCCACCTTCGGACTGTCCGACGTCCAGGCCGACGACATTCTCGAGATCCGGTTGCGCCAGCTCGCGCGCCTCGAGGGCATCAAGATCGAGAACGAGCTGAAATCGCTCAAGACCGAACGCAAAGGCCTGAAGCACGTGCTTGCCGATGCTCGCGCATTGTCGGAGCGGGTCGTGTCCGAGATCGAATCGGCCGCGAAGCAGTTCGGCGACGCACGCCGCACGCTGATCGAGGCGGTGGCACCGACGGTTGTCACGCGCACCGTTCCCGACGAGCCGGTGACGATCACGTTGTCGCGCAACGGCTGGATCCGTTCGCGCCAGGGTCACGGGCTCGATGCGTCGCAGTTCGCGTACAAGGCGGGCGACGCGCCGCTCGCGGTCCTCGAAACGCGCACGGTCAGTGCGATCGTCGTGCTCGACACGCAGGGCCGCGCGTACACGATTCGCGCGTCCGAAATTCCCGGCGGCCGCAGCGACGGCGTACCGGTCACGACGCTGATCGATCTGCAAAGCGGCGCCAGGGTATCGCAGGCGATCGCCGGGTTGCCCGAACAGAAGTACCTCGTCGCGGGCAGCGGTGGTTACGGATTCGTTGCGTTGATGCAGGACATGCTTTCGCGCGTCAAGGCCGGCAAGACGTTCATGACGCTCGAGCCCGGAGAAGAGCCGCTGATGCCGGTTCCGCTGTCAGCGGCACGGGATCACGTCGCCGCACTGTCGTCGAACGGCCGACTGCTCGTGTTCGGGCTCGACGAGATGCGCGAAGTGCCGAGGGGGCGCGGCGTCATCATCATGGGGCTCGATCGCGGCGAACGACTGGTGGCGGTCGCGCTCACGGGCGCGTCGCGAGTCGTCGTGCAGGGAACCAATCGCGCAGGACGGACAATCTCGGCCGTGATCGAAGGCGACGAGTTGGCGAAGCACGTGTTGCGCCGCGCGCGAAAGGGCTCGCTCGTCGGCCGCCGGATCAAGTCGACCGGATTTGCGCCCGACGTCGCGCCGAACAACGGCTGATACCGCCGTATTCAGCGATGCGGCATTCGCGTCGGCAATTGACTTGTAGTGGCGGAATTGTTATCCACACGCCACCCAACGTCGTGAACGGAGTCCGCGATGCCTCTTGTCAGCATGCAACAGCTCAGCACGCAAATCAGCGCCGCGCAGGCGAGGTGGGTGCCCGGAACGTCGTGGATCGACAACCTCGGCGACGCTCAGCGCATCGCGATGCTCGGCGTCAATGTCAACTTCGGTGAAGTCCAGCGGATCCGGCAGAAAGCGCTCTCGGCGCCGGCGATCGGCGGAGGTGGGGGCGGAGGGGGCGGAGGCGGAGGAGGCGGCGGCGCGATGACCCTGCCGCCGCAGACCGACTGGCGCGTGCGCGCCGGACGCAACTGTGTGACCCCGGTCAAGAATCAGGGTGCATGCGGCAGCTGCGTGTCGTTCTGCGCGTGCGGGATCGTCGAAGCGATGGCGACGATCGAGCACAATGCCGTCTTTGCCGATCTCTCGGAAGCCGAGCTCCATTTCTGCTCGATCCACGGGCCCAACTGCGGCGGATGGTGGCCGAGCGATGCGTTCGAGGTGCTGCGCACGAATGGCGTCGTGACCGAGGCGCTGTTCCCGTATGTGTCGGCATTCCAGGCCGGCGCGCCGACCTGCCTCGCCGTGCCGAACCGCAATACGCTCGCCACGCGGATCACGAGCTGGTCGACGCTGTACACGACCGCGCAGCGCAAGCAGTGGCTTTGCAACGTCGGCCCGCTCTGCGCGGTGTTCCACATCTACTTCGATTTTTTCAACTATCGCGCGGGCGTCTACTCGCACGTCGCCGGCGCCGAGGCCGGCTATCACTGTGCCGAGGTCGTCGGCTACTCGGATCCGGACAACTGCTGGGTCTGCAAGAACTCGTGGGGCGACATGTGGGGCGAAAGCGGCTTCTTCCGCATCGCCTACGGCCAATGCGGGATCGACGACGTCAGCACCGACACCGATTCGATCGGCAATCCGCTCAATTTCCCGGCGTGGGCCGCGCAGGGCATCGTTCAGCCCTAGATCATCCGGCATGCAAGTTGCTTACCCCTGAGGGGACAGCCACCGGCGATTGCGTCTCGCCGGTAAGCATCGGCAGCATCTGCAAAATCGCGCGTCTGGACCTCGAGCCTGGGCGGCTCCGGTCCAAAGTTGTCATGCCGGCTGTCGCTTTTCGGCAGGGGGAAGCGATGGAGATGTTGAGCTTCGGCGGGCAATACTATCTCGACGACCGGATGTTCGTAGTCGACGTCGAGCCGGTCGCTTCGTCGGACGCTGCTGACCAACCGGCAACCGCGCATTGGGCAGTGACCACACGGCGCAACGTGCCCGGCTACGTGCTGTTTCGCCGGCGCCTTTTCGAAACCCGCGAGCAGGCAATCGCCGTGCTGCGACGATTCGCACCGCTCACGCCGCGCTTGAGTCTGTGCGGCTTGTCGCCGATTCCGGCGCCGAGCTACGAACAGCACAATCAATGGCTTCGCGAGCACGGCCTCGCGCCGCTGCAGTACTGACCGTCGCGTTGACGATCGTGCGCCCGGCCGCTCCACTTGTGCCGGCGCGGCGCCCGGGGTAGATTCGATCGTTCCGATGTCGGGGCGGCAAGCGCCGGCGTACGCGGGCGAGCTTCCCACGGCCGAAAGCCCGCCGCATTTCCTGCGCACGCTGTTCCGGGCCTGCCATCGCGGCCGATCGTTCGTTGCCCATGATCGACAAGAAAGCTCCCGATCCGGCCTCTACGGCCGCGAGCCCCGCAGACACGTCGGCGGCTCGCGGCGATGCCTCGATCCCTCGCGACCTGCGCGCCGCGTTTCTGGCCGGGCTCGGCGCCGACCTCGATGTTCCGCAAAATCTCACGCCGGAGCTGATGCAGGCGATCGGCGCGCTGATCCGCGAGGTGACCGGCGGCACGATGGAGCTGCTGCGCCTGCGTGCGGAGGCGAAGAGCGCGCTGCACGCCGACATGACGATGCTCGACGCGCGCGCGATCAACCCGCTCAAGGCCGCGTGGGACGTCGACGTCGCGCTGCAGCATCTGTTCGCGCCGCAGCGCCCGGACATCCAGGCGCCGTTGAAGGCGATGACCGAGGCCTACGATGACCTGCGCGCGCATGATCGCGATCTCGTCGCGAGCATTCGCGCCGCGATGCGCGGCCTGCTCGCTCGCTTCGATCCGGACGCGCTCGCCAATCGCCTCGGCAGCGAAAGCATGATCGACAGCTTCCTGCCGGCGAACAAGAAGGCGCGCCGTTGGGATTCGTTCGTCGATCTGTACGCCGATGTCTGCGTCGAGGCCGAGCAGGACTTCTGGTCGGTGTTCGAGAAGGAGCTGCGCCGGGCGTACGCCGCGCAGGATCGAACGCTGCTGCACGCGTCGAAGAACGACGCGGCCTAAGCAACCGAGCCTACGTCTCCGGCGCTTCGCCGGTCTCGCGTACGACGCCCACGGCAAGTCGCAGCTGATCGGCGACGTGCTTCAGCATGTTCATCAGCAGACGCCGGTGCAGATCGGGATTCGCGGTCCGGATCGCTTCGAGGCTGTTGCGCGAAAGACTGTAGAGCACCGACTCTTCTTCGGGCATCGCGGTGAACGCGCGCGTCTCGCCTTCGAACAGCGCGGACTCGCCGAACATCACGCCCGGCGCGAGCGTCACGACACGGCGGCGCGTTCGTTCGGCAGTCTTGCCGCCGGCGATGATGCTGACCGCGCCGCGCGCAAGCAGGTACATGCGGTCGCCGGCATCGCCTTCGCGGAACAGCGGCGATCGCACCGGAAAGCGCTGCCGGTCGAGATAGCGCTTCATGAATTCGAGCTCGTCGGGCGCGAGCCCCGCCATCAGCGCGAATCCTTCGATCGGGATCTCGCCATGCGTGATCGCTGCGTGTCCTTCGATCAGGATCTGCCGCTCGGCCCATTCGAGCGCTCGATCGGTGTCTTCGAACCAGTCCGGATGATGCTTCTCGCTGAAGATGCCGGCGCCGATCAGCGACGCGCCGAGCCGATTGGTTGTCGTGACGTGCGCGAGCAGCAGCCGGCAGCATTGCTCGCGCAATCGCTTGCCCAGCCGATCGAGCATGAGCGCGCCGGACGCGTCGATCATCGTCACGCGATCGAGATCGAGAATCAGGAAGCTCGCGCCCTGCGCAGCGTGCTCGGCCGCTTCGGAAAGGCGCTCGGCGGTGCCGAAGAACAGCGCGCCGTCGAGCTCGAGCAGCGCGATGCGGTGGCCCTGCTCGTGCAGAAGCTTCATCTGTTCGAGCGGGTAGATGCGCCGCGACGCGCGCGATTCGCCGGTGCCCGCGGAACGCACCAGCGAGCGGTTCATCACTGCGATGAAGATCACCATCGACAGCACGAAGCCGACGACGACTGCGGGCACGGGTCCGAACGTCGCGGTGATCGCGGCGACGAACAGCACGACAATGAGGTTCATCCGCAGCTCGGCGTCGCGCGGCTTCTGGATTGCACGCTGCACCATGCCGCGCGCCCAGCGGTCGAACAGCCCGAACGCGAGCGTCATATTGACGCCCGCGAACACCGCCATCGGGATGCGCTCGAGCCACGACGTGCCGTACAGAAGCATCAGCAGCAGCGTCGCCATCGTCACGACGCTGGTCGCGAGCGTGCCGCCATGCCCGCCGCGTCCGACTGCGGTCGAGTGGATCGACGAATAGGCCATCGGCAGGCCACCGAAGAACGCCGAGAACACGTTGCCCAATCCGAGCGTGACGAGCAGCCGGTTCGGTTGGTGGCTCTGCTCGAGAGGACCGTCGGTCTCGCCGACCGCCGACATGAGGCTGTCGAGCGAACCGACCACCGCGAGCACGACCGCGCCCGCTGCGATGACATAGCGGTAGTCGTAGACGAGCTTCCAGCCGGAAGCGGCGAGCAGATGGGCGAGCGCATCGGGCCACGGCAGCGATTCGTTGAGCTCGGGAACGAACTGGCCCATCTCGGCGTGCGGGACCAGGTTGAGGATCAGCGCCGCCAGAAGCGTGCCGAACACGATGCCGACGAGTCGCGACGGCCCTTTCGGCCAGCGCCGCGAGATCGCGATGACCACGGCAATGGTCGCCGCGCCCACGATGAACGGCCACGCATGGAACGACGTCGCGCCGGCTTCGGCTTCGCCGCCGCCGTGATGCGCGCCGATCAACTCGGGGATCTCGTAGATCGCAAGCGACACGGCGAGGCCGGTCATGAATCCCGCGACGACCGGGTAGGGCACGAAGCGCGCGATGCTGCCGAGGCGCAATGCGCCGAACACGATCTGCAGCAAGCCGCTCAATCCGATGCACGTCGCCGAAAGGAACAGGATCTCCGCGGCGAGAATGTGATGGTTGTCGGGATGCAGTCCGGGCTCGTCGACGAGCCGCTTGACGATCGTCGCGAACACCAGCACGGTCGATGCGCGCGGCACTTCGCTCGGCAGCAGCGGACTGCCGAGCAGCGCGGCGGTGATGAAGCCGAACACCGCGGCCGCGAGCGCAGCGCGCACGCCCATTTCGGCCGCCGTGTGATCGCCGAGCGGCGCGTAGGCGATCAACGCGAGCAGCAGCATCCACGCGAGCAGCACGACGGCGGTGGCCGCGCCGCTCGAGATTTCGCGCACCCAACTGCGAACACCGTGGTCCGCGGCGTCGTGTGCAAGGGGTTGCGCCGCCGGTGCCGCAGCAGCCGGCGGCGACCGGTGCGCGAATGCGGTGCTTGGTGGGTCGTTCACGGAACTCGGGTTGACGGGCACACGCATACGGCGCATGTGCACACGGCAGTCTACCGCAACCGGACGCGGGGACGCACACCAGCGAAGCGGCACGCGACCGGCGCTCGCTCGGGATTCCTCCCTTGACGCGATGCGCGCCACGCTCCATCCTCCGACCTCGGCGCACGTCGCCGCGCGCGCCGGCTCGGTGCGTTGCGGGGAACGCCGCCGCAGACTTGCCGACAATGATCACGATCAAGGTCACTTCCTACGGCGGCAAGGCGCTGGCCGAACCGCTCGTCGCCGAGTTCAACCAAGCAGGCGGCACGATCGGCCGCGCGCCCGGCAACACGCTGGTGCTACCCGATCCCGATCGCGTGATCTCGCGCGCGCATGCCGCGGTGTTCGTGCGCGACGGCAAATTCCGTCTGCGCGATCAGGGCAGCGCGTCACCGACATCGGTCAACGGAAAGCCGATCGGCAACGGCCGCGATGTGGCGATCGTCGACGGCGATGCGATCGGCATCGGACGCTATGCGATGGTGGTCGAGGACATGGATGCCACGCACGCGCCGCATCATGTCAATCCCGATGCCACTGCGACGGGCGTCCCGCCGCCGGGCGCTGTGCTGTCGTGGAGCGAGCGCGACGACGCGCGCCCGGATGGCATCTCGACGTTCATCATGCCGGCGCCGGAGGCGGGCGCACCCACGCCTGCGCATCCGGCACCTGCGGCGCACCGCGAGCCCGCGATCGTTCCGCCCGCGCCGCACGCGCCGCTCGACGGCGCCGCGACGCTGCCGCTTCGCACGGCTGCCCGCGCCGCGGCGGCGAGCGCTTCATTCAGCGATGACGAGTTGATGAGGGGCTTTCTTGCGGGCGCCGGCATTCCGGGCCAGCAGATTCCGGGCGGTCTTTCGCCCGAGCTCATGTATCAGCTCGGCCAACTGCTGCGCGAAGCGACGCGCGGAATGCTCGACCTGCTGCTCGCGCGCGCGGCGACCAAGCGCGAAGTGCGCGCGGAGATGACGATCATCGTTGCGCAGGACAACAATCCGCTCAAGTTCTCGCCGAATGTCGAGGCGGCGCTCGCCGCGCTGCTCACGCCGCGCGGCCATGGCTTCATGCCGCCGCTTCGTGCGGTGCGCGACGCGTACGAAGGGCTCTCCTCGCACCAGCAGGGATTCGTCGCCGGAATGCGCGCGGTGCTCGACGTCGTGCTCGCGCGCTTCAATCCCGCCGACTTCGAGCGCCGGCTGACGCAGCGGAGCATGACGGATTCGCTGTTGCCGATGAACCGCAAGGCGAAGTTGTGGGACCTGTTCAACGAACTGTACGGCGAGCTCGCGCAGCAGGCGGCGGCCGATTTCCACACGCTGTTCGGGCAGGAGTTCCTGCGCGCATACGATGCGCAGATCGCCCGGCTGCGCGAGACGACCGAAAGCAATCCCAGCCCGTAAAGACGGCGGGCGCGCAATGCAGATCGAGATCTCGACGCTGTCGAATACTGGCGGGCGCGCGACGAACGAAGACGCCGCGGGCTTCTGGTCGGACGCCGGCAACTGCTACTGCATCGTGTCGGACGGAGCCGGCGGTCATGGCGGCGGCGACGTCGCGTCGCGCCTCGCCGTGACGATCGTGCTCGAGATGTTCCAGCACAGGCCCGAGTGCTCGGGCGAAGCGATCGCCGCGGCGCTCGACGCCGCGAACGAGGCCGTGATCGCGCGCGCGGCAACCGAAGAACGCCTCGCCAACATGCGCGCGACCGCCGTCGTGCTGTGCTGCGATGTGGTTCACGGCGGCGCCGCATGGGGGCACATCGGCGATTCCCGGCTATACTATTTTCGCGATCAGCGGATCGCGCAGCAGACGCGCGATCACAGCGTCGTGCAGAACATGGTCGATGCCGGCTACATCCGGGCCGAGGCGCTGCGCCGGGCGCCGCACCGCAGCCAGTTGTTCGCGGCGCTGGGCGAGCGCGACGAGTTCTCGCCGGCATACGGCCACGCCGAAATCGCCGAGGGCGACGCGTTCCTGCTGTGCACCGACGGCGTGTGGGAGCATGTGACCGAGCCCGAGTTTGAGCAGATGCTCGCGCAGGCGAATTGCGCCGCCGAGTGGCTCGCGCATATCGAGTCGAAGCTGCTGTCGCAGGACCGCGCGCAGCTCGACAATTTCTCGGCGCTCGCCGTCTGCTGCCGGCCGTCGCGCGCGGCGCACGAATAAGAAACGTTCGGGGATTAGCCATGAAGCGATCGAAAGGTAACGGCCACGTACGAACGATGCTCGCCATCGCTGCGCTGCTGTGCGCAGCGTGCGCGAGCACGCCGCCATCGGAACCGGGTGCGCCGGGCACCGCACCCCGGGCGCCGGGCACGACCGCACCCGCAGCGGTCCCCGAGCCCGTCGCACCGGCGCCGGCCGCCGAGCCCACGCGCGAATCAAAAGCGCAGGCGCAGCGCACCGCGCTCGAGGCCGTCGACCAGCTGCAAAACGGCGACGAGGCGGCTGCGCGTGCGACGCTCGAGCGCGCGCTGTCGATGGACCCCGCAAACGAGCTCGCGAAGCGGCTGATGGACCAGATCCGCGCCGATGCGCAACGCGAGCTCGGCTCGACGTTCTTCCGGTACACGGTGCAACCCGACGACTCGCTGTCGAAGCTCGCGCAGCGCTTTCTCGGCGACCGCTTCCGCTTCTACATTCTCGCCAAGTACAACGACATCACCAATCCGAGCCGGTTGCAGACCGGGCAGACGATCAAGATTCCGGGCACGGCGCCGCCGCCCGTCGCAGCACCTGCGCGGCCACCTGAAACGACCAAGCCCGCCGAGCCCGCCGAGGCGGCAAGGCCGGCCGAGCCGGCACCGAAGGTGAGCGAAGCCGAGCAACTGTACAAGCAGGCGCTCGCGCAGAAGCAGGCGGGCGATCTCGACGCCGCGTACGCATCGCTGCGCGACGCCACTCGCCGCGAGCCGTCCAACGCGACCTATTCGAAGCAGCTCGAAACGACGCGCGTCGATCTGGTCAAGCGCTACGATCGCGCCGCGACGCAGGCCTTCCAGCGGCAGAACCTCGATCTCGCGATCAAGAACTGGGACCGCGTGCTCGAGGTCGATCCGAATAACCAGAAAGCGAAGCTCGAGCGCGCGCGCGCCGAGGATCTGAAGAAGCGGATGCAGGAGAAGTTCGGGAACAAGTGACACGGGCCGACCGGTCCGTGTCATCCCGAGGCGAAGGGCCCCGTGTCATCCCGAGGCGAAGCCTCCCGTGTCATCCCGAGGCGAAGGGCCCCGTGTCATCCCGAGGCGAAGGGCCCCGCGGGAATCCAGTGTCGTTCCTCGAAAGTCACTGGGTCCCCGCGTTCGCGGGGACGACAACCGGCTCACGACCCTGGCGCGCCGCCTTTGGTCGGCGCGATCGAGCGCCGCGCTTCCGCGAGCTTCGCCGCGGTGGCCTTGTTGCCCGGATCGAACCGCAAGCTCGTCTCCCAGTGCTTGATCGCCTGCGCGGGATCGGTAGCTGCAGCGCGCACGCCCTTGTCGTAGTAATCGGCGGATACCGCCTTGCGCAGCGCGCCGGCCGTCGCGCTCCACGCCGGCATCGGCTCTCCGCGTAGCGCGATCGCCTGCTCGTACATCGAGAGAGCGTTCTCGCGCGCGCCTTGTGACTCGAGCTCGCGCGCGCGGTCGAACACGGCGGTGCCGATCTGCGCGCGCGCCGTCGAATCGGCTGGATGCGCGTCGACGTAACGCTTGAGCTCGCGCAATCCGCTCGCCATGTCGCCGGCGCGGAAGAGCTCGATCCGCTGCTCGACATCGAAGCTGTCGGCCGGCTGTGGCGCGGCGCTGCGAGCCGCGCGTGCGGCACGCTCGGCCTGCGCGCGGGTGGCCTTCTGCCGCTCGAGCTCGCGCAGCGACTTCACCGCTTCGGCGTTACCGGGGTCGAGCGCCAGCACTTTGAGCATTGCCTGCGTCGCGACATCGGGTTCGCCGCGTCGGGCTGCCGCGCGGCCGGTTTCGAGCTCGACCTGGATCGTGCGCGCGATCGCGGTACGCGCTTGCGCGAGCTCGCGGCGGAACGATTCGTTCTGCGGATCGAGCAGCGCGAGGATGTGCCATTCGGTCGCGGCGTCGGCGAGATCGCCCGCATCGCGATAACGCGCGGCAAGCTTCTGATGCTTCGCGATCGCGCGCGTCTGCGCGGTGTCCGGCGCGATTGCGCGCGGCGTCTCGATCGCCGCAGCCGGCTCAGGCTGCTCGGGCGCCTGCGCGCACGCAGCGAGCACGATCGCGACAGCGGCAGTAAGCCTGGTGCGAAAAGGCATGGAACGATGTCAGCGAGACGCCGTGCGTGTGAACGTCGCAAGCTTCGCCTTGAACGCGTCGAGATCCTCGTTGCCGAAGATCATCGTGCGCCGAAGCATCAACGGATACGCGAAGAACGGATTGCCGCCGGGCGTCACGGTGACGCCGATCTTCACGCCGGTCTTCTGAAGCTGGTCGACGACGATGTCGTTCACGTCGCCGTACGGGAACGCGTACGAGAACGGCGCCATGCCGAGGCGGTCGGTGATGACGTTCGAGGGCACATCGACCTCGCGGCGGATGCGGTCGCGATAGTCGGTGGCCGACTCGCCGGGCTGCCGCAGCGTGAGGTTGCTGTGCGTCTTCGAGTGCGGCTGGATGTCGATCAGCCGGGACGCCGCCATCTCCTGCATCTGCGCCCACGTCATCGCGTCGCCCGCGCCGACGAAGTCGCTGTACAGGTAGACGGTGGCGGGAAAGCCGTGCTTCTTGAGCACCGGATACGCGATCTCGTAGGTCGAGCGATAGCCATCGTCGATCGTGATGACGACGGACTTCCTCGGCAGCGGCTCCTTGCCGTCGAGAAACGCGGCGAGCTCTTTCATCGTGATCACGCGGTAGCCGTTTCGCGCGAGGTAGTCCATCTGCGCTTCGAAGTCCGCGCGCGTGACGACGAGCTTGCGCTTCTGCTGCGCGAACCGGTGATAGCAGAGGATCGGCACCGTCTGTACGCCGGTCCAGTAGATGCCGGCGGGATTCTTCAGGCGGCGCGGAACGACGACCGCTTCGCCGGGCGTCACCGTTTCCGCGGCATTGAACTCGGCAATCCACCAAGACTTGCGCGCGTCGCCGAGATAGCGCTCCGCGAGCGACGCGAAGTCGTCGCCGCGCTGCGCGACGACGATCGCGAAATCGTCGTCCTGCCCGAGCACGGGCTCGAACGCGCGGGGGATCATCGGCGCGGGCGCCGGCGGCTTCACCTCCGGCGCGGCGCACGCCGCGAGCAGCACGCCGGCGGCGAGAACGAGAAAACGCCGCATCGGCTCAGTCGGCGGCTTTCGCCCGCTCGACCACCTTCTCGACCTTCGGTTGCGGCTCGACCGGCGGCACGCTGGCGGGGTCGTGCCGCTGCTGAAGCGCGGCTGCCGTCTGGTCGAAAGCCGAGTAGAGCTCGCCGAATTCGTCGAGCCGGGTGTCGCTGATCCGGTAGTCGTAACGGCCCTTCGCAAGCTCGTCGAGCGAGTTGCGCAGGATCCGCAGCGGCTGCGACAGCCGCTGCGCGAGCAGGTAGCTTCCGATCGCAACCGCGCCGCTCGTCAGGACGATCAGGATGCCGAGCAACACGAGCGTGAGGTTCGCAACGGCGGCCAGCGGAGCCTGGAAGATGCCCAGATGCACTTGCCCGATCGTCTTGTTCTGGAACAGGATCGGCGCGGCGAAATCGAGCACGTCGCGACCATCGGCAAGCACGTTCTTCTCGACGACGACGCCTTCTTCGCGCGTGGCGAGCGGCGCGAGCGGCGGCGACGTGTACGGCGTGCCTTCCTGCGCGGGATCGTTGCTGCCGCGGATCACGCCGGTGTCGTCGATCACGACGAGATACGCGAAGTCCTGGCGGCCGATCGTCTCCTGCACGAGGATGTCGGTCGCCGACCAGTCTTCGGCGAGCATCGGCACCGCGGTCTGCGTGGCCATGAACTTCACGAGCGACGCGCCGTACGTCATCACCTGCTCCATCATGGCGTGGTATTGCTTGTTGTAGATGAACGCCGCGCTGACCGTCATCGTCACCGCGACCACCGCCGCCATGATCAGCGCCCAGCGGACTCGCAGCGGGATGCGCCGCTCCTTTTTCGTGTCGCCGCTTTCCGCGAGCTCGCGGGCCACGCCGCTCAGCGCTTGTGCGAGGTCGGCGCCGTTCTGGAAGCGCTTCTCCGGCTGCTTGCGCAGCGCGCGGTCGATGATCCGCCGCAGCGACAGCGGCAGATCGGGCCGCAGCTTGTCGAGCGGCGTCGGCTCGGTCTTCGTGATCTTGTACGCGACGGTGATCAGCGTATCGCCCTCGAACGGCAGCGTCGAGGCGAGCAGCTGATAGAGCACGACGCCGGCCGAAAAGAGATCGGAGCGCGCGTCCGCCTTCTCGCCCTGCACCTGCTCGGGCGACATGTAATGCGGCGTGCCGAGCACGTTGCCGACCTGTGTGGCCTGCGTCGCCTCGCTGTCGTCGATGCGACAGATGCCGAAGTCGGCGACCTTGATCGTGACGCCGTCGCGCAGCAACATGATGTTGCCGGGCTTGACGTCGCGATGGATGATGCCTCTCGCGTGCGCGTAGTCGAGCGCCTTCGCGAGCTGGATGCCGATCTGGACGACGGTGGCGGGCGCGAGCTGCTTCTTGTCGCGGATCACGTCGGCGAGAGTCGCGCCCTCGACGTACTCCATCGCCATGTACGGATGGCCTTCCTGCTCGCCGACGTCGTACACGGTGACGATGTTCGGATGCGACAGCACGCCCGCACCCTTCGCTTCGCGCAGGAACCGTGTCCGGTATTCCCAGTCGTCGCGAAGCTGCGACTTCAGCAGCTTGATTGCGACAGTGCGATCGATGTCCGGGTCGTGCGCCTTGTAGACGCGGGCCATCGCGCCTTCACCGATGACCTCGACGATCTCGTAACGGCCTAGATGTTCCATGCGGCGCTCACTCATGGCGCTGCCGCGCGCGGCTCGCGCGTGGGCGCAGCGCACGAGTATGCCAGAAAGCATGGCAGCACCGCCACGGCGCGCCCGTGCCCCGGCAGTACGGAGGACTACGACTTCGGCGTCGTCGCGGTGAAAGCGCCCGGCGCCGTGTTGTTGACGAGCCGGTTGTCGGTGCTCGTTCGCGTCGTCCCGCCGGTGGCCTGCACGCCGATACCGTTGCGCGTGATCGTGCTGTCCGATGCGTACACTTCGTTGCCGGCGCCTGTTGCCTGCAGCCCGACCGCGTTACCCGAAACAATTGAACTTACCACGCTCGCCGTCGCTGCACCTCCGCCGCCGGCGAAGACGCCATTGCCCGTGTTGTCGTTGATGTTGCTGTCGCGGATCTCGGCCTTCGCCGTTCCGGACGCGGGGTTGACGTTGACGCCTGCGCCGCCGCCCGCGAACAACGATCCGACGATCGAGCCGACCGAGTTGAGCCCGAACGCCGTCCCGGCAATCGTGTTGCGCTCGAACACCGAGCCATCGATCGACACCGACGCCGTTCCCGCACTTGTCGTGAACGTCGCGCCACTGCCGTTGTCGCGGAACGCGGATTGCAGGATGTTGATCGTCGTCGCGGCGCTCGTGTTCACGACCAGGCCGGTCGAAAATCCGCTGATACTGACGCGATCGATGTAGACGGTGTTCGCCGAGTTGACCTGAATCCCGGTTGTCCCGCCGAGCTGGTTGATCGTCAGCCCCCGCAGCGTGACCTTGCCGCTTCCGGCGCTGATCGTGATGCCGACACCGCTGAACACCGAGATGCCCGCGTATACGCCGGGCGGGGCGATGATCGAAACCGATTGCGCGATCGTAATGCCGCCGTAGCCGGCGGAATCCAGCACGATGATTTCGCCGTTGGACAACGTCTGCGCCATCGCAAAGCCAAACGTCCGGCACGGCGACGTGACGCCGCACGAGCCCGCGTCGATGCCGTACGAGGCGACGAATGTACGCTGAATCGCGGCGGACGCATCGGCGGCAACGCCGGCGAACAGCAGCGCAGACAACGCGAGTTGCGGGAGGAACGGGTGTTTGATCATGATGTTCTCCGTTGCTGCGCTACTGCAGGGAAATGGCCGACGAGAAGCTGCCGTTGGTCGTATTGTTCAACAGACGGTTGTTGCCGAAGGACACGATCGTTCCACCCGAGGCGGGCGAAACGCCGAGCACGTTGCGGATGACCGTGCTGTCGGCCACGTGCGCGACACCGCTGTTGACGGCGGTAATTCCGACGCCGTTGTTGTTCGAGAACGTGGACGACGCCACGTTGACCATTGCAGTGGCTCCGACGCTTCCGACCGACAGTCCGGCGGCACCGTTGCCGTCGAAGGTCGACTTGCGTATCTCCAGCTTGCCGGTGCTGCCGGACGACGGCGCGACGATGATGCCACTGCCGCCGCTGGTGAACGCGCTGTTGCGCACGGTTCCGCTCGCGCCAAGTTGCGAGATCTGCAAGCCGGCGCTCGTGCTCTTGTCGAACGTGACGTTGTCGATCTCGAGAGCGAGCGAGCCACTGGCTGTCGTGCCGGCCGAGATGCCCGTGGCATTGGCGAGCAGCGAGGAGTTGCGCACGAACAGCGATGACGCGCCCGGCGGCATCGCATGGATGCCCTCGACGAAGTTACTGATGACGCAGTTTTCGACGTAAAGCGCCGTGCCCGACGATTGCACGACGCCGCGGCTTCCGGCGCCGGTAGAGTTGATCGTCAGCCCGCGCAGGACGACCGGCCCGCTCGGTCCGGGGTTCGCGACGATGCCGTCACCGCTGGGCACCGATACGCCCGCGTACACGCCCTCCGATGCGGCGATCGTGATCGGACGGTCGATCGTGAGCCCGCCGTAGCCGCCGGAGTCGAGCACTTGAATTTCGCCGCCGGGCGTCGTAAGCGTGAGCGCGTGCGCAAGCGTTCGGCACGGCGCGGCTGTCGTGCACGGATTCGTATCGACGCCTGCGCTGGTTGCCGACACGAACGTGCGCGCGGCGCCGTTGATCGGCGACGTGCAGGTCGGGAACTTGAACGAGCCGATGCGCGTGTGCCAGTTGCCTGACGTACCGCTCGCCTGCGTATCGTAGTACTCGTTGATGTACCAGAACGTGCAGTCGTCGATCGGATCGACGCTCATCGCCGAGTAGTCGCCCCAGCGATGGCAGGGACCCGGTCCGCAGGTATTCGTCTGCGAGCCCCCGCCGGCAATGAGCACCTGCTCGGTCTGCGGCAGCGTGTTGAGCGGATCGGTCGCGAGCCGCCCCGCATACTTGATGCTCGGGAAGTCGGGAGCGTTCGGGCCGGACGTGCTGTAGCCGAGCGCCATATTGCCCTGACCGTCGACAGCGACGCTGCCCATGAAACGCCACAACGCATCGGGCCAATGGATTCCCTGCTGCACGGGCGTTGTCGCGACGGTGCCGCCGGTGACGTTGATCTGCGCCCATTGCATGCCGGTCTTGGTGAGCGGCGGGTTGTTGTCAGTCGGGTCGCCGTCGCCGACGGTGTGCGTAACCCACACCGATTCGACGTTGTTCACCTTGCGATAGATCACCTTCTGCATCAGCCGATCGACGAGCGAGTCGAGCGTGTTCGTCGTATTGGGCTGTGGGATATCCTCGAGGACGTTGTAGTTGTACGCCGTCTGACTCACGCCGACCGGCGCGCCCATCGTGCCGCCGGCGCCGCAATTCGCACCGGCTGTGAATTTGCGCACGATGAATTGGAAGAACTGCGTCGATTCGTTGACGAAATAGCTCGGCGTGCCAGGGCTCGGCGCGTTCGGAGTGGTGGCGAGGTTGTGGCTTGGAATCAGCGTGAACACATCGTTCGCGGGATACGGCATGTAACCGAGCGCCCACGTGAGCGGCGCGCCGCTGTACATGTCGGCACGGCTGAACGACGCGAATGCGACGCCGAGAAAGTTCTCCGTCGGTGGCGAGCCGGACTCGTCGAACTCGTTTGCCGCCAAGTACAGGCAGTCGTGCCAGACGCCCAATTTTGCATAGTCGTTGAACGCGCCGACAGGCGGCAGCCCGGCGCCGCCCGGATCCAGCCGCAACGGATAGAGCCACCAGCCGCCGGAAACCGGGTCGCCGCTCTTGGATACGGCGATGCACTGGTAGAAGGGCGAGATCGGGCCGAACGGCCCGAAGCCGAAGGCGAAATGGGTGAGGATCCAACGATCCGCAAGGCGGTCGTACAGCACAACCGGATCGCCCTGTGAATTTCCGTTGCACGGATTGCTGCCCGAACCGGTCCAGAGCGTGTCCTCCTGGAACGCGCTCAACAGCGTGCCGGTCTTGTTGTAGATCGCGTACGCGTCGTTTACCGCGAGAATGACGTGATTCGGTCCGACGTCGCCATTCGTATCCGGCGGCCAGCCCGCGCCGCATGAGCTGGTGCCGCACGTGTCGAAGAAGCTGACGCCGGCGAAGTTCTGCGTCGGCGCCGGCATCGGCGGATTGGGGCCGCCGACCGGCCCGGACGGCGCCAACGCTGGGGCGGTTGTCGTCGGCTTCATCGACGGCGGTCCGCGCCTCAGAGGGCGATACGGTTTCGGCGCTGCAGCGGCGGAGAACGGCAATTGCGGCAGGTTACGCAGATCGCCGACTTCCGAGGGCGTGATCTTCGCGCCTTCGATCGCCGGCGTGCCATTGACCTGCTGCGCATGTGCCGGGGCCGCGAGCCCACACGCGATGCAAGCGATCAACGCGGCGCGCACGAACGCGCGAGAGTGCATTCCCGACGACATCCCCGTTCTCCCTGCTGCGCGTGGCGCGTTCGTCATGCAACCGCGGAAGGCGACATCATAGGTGGCGGCAAGAAAAAGTCCAGCCCTTCGCGTGTGCGCCAGCGAACGCTTCGATGTGAATCATCGCGCGAACACGCGCGCGTTCACCGCGACTTGATCAGCGACTGCGACGGCGAAGCGCTGCGAATCCGGCGATCGCGATGAGTGCGCCGAGCCCGATGAAACCGAATGACGACAATGTCGGCACCGCAACGGATGGCGCAGGAGGAGGTGGCGGAGGCGGTGGTGGCGGCGCTGCGGCCGGACACGCGGCGAGTCCGGTGGTTGAAAAACTCATGTCCCCGATACGAGTGGGTGCGCCAGTCGCGGGATCGATCCGCAGGAGCCAGCCCGGGTCGAGCATGCCGTCCTGCGAAACGCCGCCGTACAGATTGCCGTCGGGGCCGAACTCGATGCTGCCGATCTTCGTGTAACTACCGATCGGGCCGACGAATGTCGCGACGCCGGTGGTGAGGTCGATGCGCATCAGCGCGGCGATGCCCTGTCCGCCCGCGGTGACGCCGTACATCGTGCTCGTTGTCGTGTCGTAAGCGAGGCCGGCGATCGGTACGCTTATGCCCATCGCACCGATGGTCGTCAGCGTTCCCGTCGTGCGATCGATCGTGACCAGCATCGATGGCGATCCGGCCCCGTTCGAATACGCTCCGTAAAAAGTGTTGCCGACGATCTCCATCCCGGTGACAAATCCCGCCGGATTGAACGCGACCGCGCTCAACTCTGCACCGCTCGCCGGGTTCAAGAGGCGCAACATGCTGGGGCCGCCGTGCCCGGGCCCGTCGGCCGCCCATAGCTGTCCGGACGCCGCGTCGAACTCGATCTCGGTGAGATTGACCGGCGTCGCGCCCACCGCGGAAGCCGCGCCCGTGGTGATGTTGACGCGAAAGAGCGAGCCGTTCTGCGTAACGCCGTACAGCTCGGTCGAGCAGTTGATCGCGGCCTGCGACCAGGCGATCGGCGCGTGCGCGAGCAAGCCCGTTGCAGCGATCGCGAGCGCGCGCCGCATGCCCGCGCGGGCGGAAAGAGTCATGGTGAGGGAGTCGATTGTTGTGAGGTGAGGCGGAGCGAACCGTCTCATGCCATTAGCATAAGCATAACCGAAGCGGCGCACGGACCCCCGATTCGTGCGCCCACCGGTCTGCCGAAACGATCAACTGTCGCAGAAAGGCAACGCCGGCGGCGTGACGAGCGGCCGCAGGTGAAGGCGTTTGCGCGCGTGCTCGCGGATCAGCAGGCGCGCGATGTCGGCGTCGAATGCCGGCCTCGGCGGCGTTTCGACCAGCGCGCCGAGCTCGCAGTCGTCACGCGCGGTGCCGAGCCAGCACCAGTCGCGCAGCACATGGACATCGACCAGCGGCCCGATTGCGGCCGGCTCGCGCACGAGCGCGAGGCCGCGCGCCGGCCAGGGCGGAATGGCAAACGGCGCCAATGCTTCGCGCAATCGACGATCGTGCGCAACGGGCGTTTCGGCGCCGACACAGCAGCCGGCGCAGCGTTTGATCTGCCGCGCGAAGCACGGTCCCTGCCGCCGCTCGAGCCCAAGCATGACCCAGCACAATGCATGCTCGCCCGCGAGCGTGCGCAGCGTTTCGCGTGCGGCGCGCTTCGACGAGAACGGCCCGTAACGTCCGGCGAGCTCGCGCGGCTCGATGCCCGCAGCCGCGACGAATCGGGGCGGACCGGGATCGTCGCAAAGCTCGAGCACGCCGGCGTCCGACTTGCGGCGCAGCGCGTGGTTGTGCGCGGGCAGAAGCGATTTCACCAGCGCCGACTCGCGCAACAGCGCGCCGATTTCACCCGCGGTCTGATCGAACTCGATGCGGCGGATCTCGGCGGAAAGCCGCAGGTCGGTCGCGCTACGATAGTCCGAGGAGAAATGCGCGCCGACGCGCTCGCGCAGGTTCTTCGCCTTGCCGATGTAAAGGGGCAGCGCATTCAAGCCGTAGAAGCGGTAGACGCCAGGCGCTTCGGGCAGCGCATCGAGGGCATCGGGCGCGAGCTGCGGCGGCAGACTCGGGATCTTCATCGCGCGCCGCACGGCTGCTTCGATCGCATCGGCCGGCTGCTCGCGATAGAGCGCCTGCACGAACGCCCACAGCGCGCGTGCATCGCCGAGCGCGCGGTGGCGATCGGTGACATCGAGCGCGTGGCGCGCGATCACGTGGTCGAGGCTGTGTCGCTCGGCGTGCGGATAGAGCCTGCGCGAGAGCTTGACCGTGCACAGCACGCGCGTGCTGAAGCCCATCTCGAGCCGCGCGAACGCATGCTTGAGAAATCCGTAGTCGAAGCGTGCGTTGTGTGCGACGAACAGCGCGCCCGCCGTGCGCTCGGCGACTTCATGCGCGATCGCGCAGAACGGCGGCGCCGCGCGCACCATCTCGTTGGTGATGCCGGTCAACGCCTGGATCGCCGGCGGAATCGACACGCCGGGATCGACCAACGTGCTCCACTCGACCACCGACGGCTGCGATCCTCCGGCCGGATCGCGATCGACGCGCACGATCGCCACCTCGGTGATCGCGTCCGCAGCGGCGGCCATGCCGGTCGTCTCCAGGTCGACGAACGCAAGCGAGGGGGCGAACAGGCGCATCGGCGGGCGGGGGCTTGACCGGCGAACGATCGTTCGTTATTGTAGCGCCATGTCGAACGATCGTTCCTACCTGTCCACGCTGCAGGATTATTACGTGCGCCACCGCGCGCTGCCGTCCTATGCGTCGATCGGTCAGCTGCTCGGTCTCCGATCGAAGTCCTCGGTCGCAGCGCTCGTTGCGCGCCTGAAGCTCTCGGGTTACGTCGACTCGACGCCGGACAAGCGTCTCGCGCCGACGAAGCGCTTTTTCGAGCGCACGCTTGCATGGGCGCCGGTACAGGCCGGGCTTCCCAATGCAGTCGAGGATGGCGGCGGCGATGCGCTGACGATCGACGATTATCTGATCGAGCGACCGTCGCAGACGGTGCTCGTGCGCGTCAAGGGCGATTCGATGCAGGATGCCGGCATTCTCGACGGCGACCTGGTCGTCGTCGAGAAGACCGCCTCGGCATCGCGCGGGGACATCGTCATCGCGATCGTCGACAACCAGTTCACGCTGAAGCGCCTCGATCTCGAGGCCGGCCGCTTCGTGCTGAAGCCCGAGAACAAGGCGTATCCGGTGATCCGCCCCGAAGGCACGCTCGAAATCTTCGGCGTGATGGTCGGGCTCGTGCGAAAGCTCGGCTAATTGTCATTCCCGCGCAGGCGGGAATCCAGCGTGTTTCGGTAAACGACACTGGGTCCCCGCGTTCGCGGGGACGACACGCAGCACGCTCGCGTTACGCGACGACGCGATTGCGTCCCGCCGCCTTCGCCTCGTAGAGCCGCTCGTCGGCGGCCGCGAGCATCCGTTCGTGGCTCGTCACTTCGATGTCGGCGAATACACCGATGCTGATCGTCACGGCGAGACCCGGCCGCAGCTTCTCCCATGGGTACGCTTCGACGGCCGCGCGCAGCTTTTCGCAGACGACGCGCGCCGCGTCGAGATCGGTTTCCGTCAGCACGAGCACGAACTCTTCGCCGCCGAAGCGCGCGACGAGGTCGGTGTGCCGCACCTGGTCGCGCAGGATGTGCGCGATCGCGCGCAGCACGTCATCGCCGACGGCGTGTGAATACGTGTCGTTCACGCGCTTGAAATGGTCGAGGTCGGCGATCGCGACGGCGAGCGGCCGGCGGTGGCGGCGCGCGCGCTCGAATTCCTCGGCGAGCCGCTGGTCGAGGTAGCGCCGGTTCGCGAGCCCCGTCAGCGCATCCTCGAACGTCTGCCGCTCGAGCTGCGCGAGCAGCCGCGTCTTCTGGGCGTCGACTTCCTGCAGCGTCGCATTGGCCGCCTCGAGGTCGGCGTACGCTCGCGCGAGCTCGATGTTGCGAAGGCGATGGATTTCCGCGTCGCGCTGCGCGGCGGCGACCTGGTGGCGGATCTGCAGCGCTTTCAATTGCTTCGACGTCGTCTCGTTCAGCACATCGCGCTCGAGCTGATGAAAGCGCCGGTAGTGCTTCAACCCGGACGCGAAGTCGCCGGTCTGCTCGAAATACTCGGACAGCGCCTGGTGGCACTCGGCCTGATCCGGTTTCAATCGATGCGCTTCGGCAACGTCGAGCGCATCGACGAGAAGCCGTCCGGCTTCGCCGAACCGTCGCTGCCCGGTGTAGAGCCGGCCGAGGCTGCGCATGGCGTTGACCACGCCGAGCCGGTACCCGCTGCGCTCGGAGAGCACGAGCGCCTCGCGCAGCGTCTTCTCGGCTCCTTCGGCCTGGCCCAGACGCGCCTGGGTGAGGCCCAGGTTGTTCAGCACGGCGCTCTCGTGCAACGTCGCGCCGCTCGCGCGGAACATCTCGAGCGCACGCATCTGCGCGGCCAGCGCTTCCTCGGCGCGACCGAGATTCTTCAGATTGATGCCGACGTTGTTCAACGCCTTGCCGATCTCGGTCGTGTCGCCGCCTTGCTCGGCGAGCGCGAGGCTCTGCTCGTAGTAATCGAGACCGGTCTTGACGTCGCCGGACTTCGAATAGATGACGCCGATCGTGCGCAGCGACGCGGCGCGGCCGGTCGTGTTGCCGGTCACCTCGTCGAGCGCGAGCGCTTTCAGCTCGTAATCGATGGCCTGCGGAAAGTCGCCGAGACTGTCGTAGACGAATCCGATCGCGCGCAGCGTTTTCGCTTGCGCGAGCGCATCGCCGATCGCTTCGTATTCGGCGAGCGCGTCGCGATAACGGCTGAGCGCGGTCTCCTGATCGAGCAGATAGTCGGCGCAGCGCCCGGCGAGGAACAGCGCGCGGCCGAACGCCGGCCGGTCGCCGAGCGCCTGCGCGAGATCGGCCGCCTCGAGCGCGTATTCGCCACTCTTGCGCGCGTCCGACCCGGCGTCGGCTTCGGCGAGCGCGAGCAGCTCGGCGAGCCGTGCGGCCGGAGCGCTGATCGGCGGGCGGGACGCCATATTGAGCGCGTCGTTCATGCGGTCTCGACGTCGACCAGACAATCGTAGAACGTGGCGGCGCGGCCGAGATCGGTAAGCGCCTGGCTCGTCACCGCGTTGGCGTTGGCGCCGTCACCGGAGAGCTTCTTCCACCAGATCGACGGGCAGACGACGACGCCGCGTCGCGTGCGCTCGGTCACTCGTGCCGTCGCGTGGAACCGTCCACGGTCGTTGAAGATCCTTACCGGCGTGCCGTCCGTGATGCCGCGCGCCGCCGCGTCGTCCGGATGCACGTCGAGGCGCGGTGTGCCTTCCTCGGCAATGAATTCCGGCAGATTCGCGAACGACGAGTTCAGGAAGTTGCGCGCCGGCGGCGAGATGAACGCGAGCGGATAACGCGCGGCGAGCTCGGGCGCGGTCGCCGCCGACTCGCGCGGCGGCACGAACGTCGGCACCGGGTCGTGGCCGTGCGCGGCGAGCGACGATGAATAGAGCTCGCACTTGCCGGACGGCGTGGGAAAGCCGCCGTTCGCGAAACGGGCGTAGTTCGCAGGCACCGCGAGGCGGGCGAAACCCGCCGACTTGAGCGTGTCCCAATCGATGCCGGCGCTGCGCGGATCGTCGCGCACGAATGCCTGCCGCGCGAGAGCGTCGTCGCTGTCTCGGAAACACGGCTCGGTCAAGCCCATGCGCGCGGCGAGCAGCCGGAACAGCTCGGTGTTGGGCTTCGCCTCGCCGAGCGGCTCGATCGCCCGGTTGTTCGCCTGAACATACAGATGGCCGTACGACGTGTGGATGTCGGTCTGCTCGAGCTGGGTCGTCGCCGGCAGCACGATGTCGGCGTAATCGGTCGTGTCGGTGCGGAAGATCTCGTGCACGACGCAGAACAGATCCTCGCGCGCGAAGCCCGCTGCGACGCGGTTGCCGTCGGGAGCGACGGCCACCGGGTTCGAGTTGTAGACGAAGATCGCGCGGATCGGCGGGCGCGCATCGTGCAGCGCATCGCCGATCGTGCTCATGTTGATCGTGCGCGGAGTTCCGCGGATCAGATCGGGCCGCTCGAGCGCCGCTACATCGACCGGATACGTGCCCGACGATGAGAGCAGCGCGCCGCCCGCTGCGTCACGCCACGCGCCGACGAGCGCCGGCAGGCACGCGACCGCGCGCACTGCGTTGCCGCCGCCTGCGTGCCGCTGCATGCCGTAGTTGACGCGGATGGCGGCCGGTTTGATCGTGCCGTAGTCACGCGCGAGGCTCACGACCTGCGCGGCGTCGATACCGCAGATCGACGCAACGCACTCGGGCGGAAATTCGGCCGCCCGCGTTTTGAGCGCCTCGTAACCGACGGTGTGCCGTTCGACGTAATCGCGATCGATCAGATCGTCGGCGATCAGCACGTGCGCGACGCCGAGCGCAAGTGCGGCGTCGGTGCCGGGCATCAGCGTAACGTGCTCGTGGCACTTCTGCGCCGTCTGGCTCCTGTAAGGGTCGATCGCGATGAGCTTCGCGCCGCGCCGTTTCGCTTCCTGCGCGCGCGTCCAGAAATGGAGGTTCGACACGACCGGATTGCTGCCCCAGATCAGGATCAGCCGGCTGTCGACGACGCGCTCGACGTCCATGCCGATGGCAGCGCCGATCGTCGCATTCCAGCCCACCTTGCCTGCGGTTGCGCAGATCGTACGGTCGAGCAGCGACGCGCCGAGCCGATGGAAGAAGCGCCGATCCATCGAGCCGTACTGAAGCACGCCCATCGTCCCCGCATAGCTGTAGGGCACGATCGCTTCGGGCCCGTCCGGCGATTGCGCGATCGCTCGGAAGCGCGCGGCGATCGTTTCGAGCGCCTCATCCCACGAGATGCGTTCGAAGTGGCCGTCGCCCTTGCGTCCGATGCGGCGCATCGGGTGCAGCACGCGCTCGGGCGAGTACGTTCGTTCAACGTACCGCGCAACTTTCGTGCACAGCACGCCCGCCGTGGGCGGATGGTCGCTCGCGCCGCGAACTTCGATCGCGCGGCCGTTCTCGACCGTCGTGATCAGCGCGCAGGTGTCCGGGCAATCGTGCGGGCACGCGCTGCGCACGGTCGTGCGCACGGACGGCAGAGAAGGCACTGCGGAGCGGGCGTCGGGAGCCATCGCGTGTCGCGCAATCGAATCTGCGATTATACGAGGCCGAATCGTTGAGCGTGGGCGGCTGTAGACGACAGGAAACGATCCGGAAGGCACGGCGAACCGCGGTAGCTCGCGCACGTCGAATCGCTGTTGGCATGGACACTCGCTCGCTCCCACTCGTTCGCTTCGCCGATGGCGTTGCCGTGCCCGCACTCGGTCTCGGGACATGGCACATGGGCGAGCGCAAGCGCGACCGCACGCACGAAATCGCCGCCATACGCGCAGGGGTCGATCTCGGCATGACGCTGATCGATACCGCGGAGATGTATGCAGACGGCGGCGCCGAGTCGATGGTGGGCGAGGCGATCGGCGACCGGCGCGACGAAGTCTTCCTCGTAAGCAAGGTGTACCCGCACAACGCCGGCACAAAGGCGGCCGTTGCCGCGTGCGAGCGAAGCCTTGCGCGGCTTCGCACCGACCGGCTCGATCTGTATCTGCTGCACTGGCGCGGCCGCGTGCCGCTCGCCGAAACGGTCGACGCATTCGAGCGGCTCACGCGCGCAGGCAAGATCCGCCGATGGGGCGTGTCCAATTTCGGCGCCGCCGACATGGCCGAGCTCGGCCGCGTGCCGGGCGGTGAGCATTGCGCAACCAACCAGGTGCTCTACCACCTTCGTGAGCGCGGCACCGAATGGCATCTGCTGCCGGCGATGCGCGCACAAAAAATGCCGGTGATGGCGTACTCGCCGCTCGCGCAGGGCGCGCTTGCGAGCGACACCCGTCTTGCAAGGCTCGCCCGCCGCGCCGGATGCACGGCCGCGCAGCTTGCGCTCGCGTGGCTCGTCGCGCAGCGCGACGTGATCGTGATTGCGAAATCGAGCGACGTCGAGCACGTGCGCGGCAATCGCGCTGCCGTCGATGTCGTCGTCGACGACGAAATGCGCGCCGCGCTCGACGCCGCATTTCCGCCGCCGGCCGGCGAGCGTCCGCTCGCAATCCTCTAAGCGAGCGCGCCGCCACGTCTGCGGCGGTGTGCTGTGCGTTACACATTGCGCGCGGCAACGCCGTGCGTCGTCTGTGTGCATCGAAAAAACATCGACTTATCGACTGCACCCGCGATCGCGAACGCGCATTGGCATGGTTGCTGCTCCATCGATGGCAAGTCGGAAAATCATCGCGAATAGCACAAGGAGACGACCGTGAGCTACACGTACTACGACTATCTCGAGCTCGCGCCGGGCGCACCGCCGGCGCGCATCGAAACGGCGTATGCGCAGATTCTCGAGCGCTTCGGCTACGGCGTCACCGAATCCGGACAGGACCTGAGCAATCTCGTGCGACTGATCCACGCCGCGTACGACGTGCTTTCCGATCCCGAGTCGCGCCGTCGCTACGACGCGCAGCTCGAGCGCGAAGCCGCCATGGCCGACGCCGAGCTGAAGGGGCTGCTCGACCAGCAGGCGCCGTGGCCCATGCGTCGCGTGCAGGACGTGCCCGTCGCGCTCGCATCGGCGCTCGCGAGCATGGCCGCCTGAGCGAACGTCCGGACACGTTCGCGGTCGCCGGGAATTTCATACTGCAAACAGCGATGCGGTCGGCGATCGCCTTTTTCTCGACTCGTTGGCGGATCCGCACGCGACTGCTGCGGCCGCTGCGCCGGGCGCGCATCCGACGGACCGTGCGGCGCGGCGCCGCGCTATCGGCGCACGACGCGCTGCAGCGAGCCGGCGCTTCAGTGTCGCGGCGCACCGAGCCCACGCACGTAACGCGCCGCATGCGACCCGAGCCGCTGTTGCCGCGCGGCTTCCTTCCGCAGCGCACGCATTGACGCGATTGCGCCAGCGCGCGAGCCGCGCAATGGATCGTACGGATGAGCCTTGCGTCCGATCGCGCGATGGCGCGCGGCATGCGACGCTTCGACGCATTCATGTTCAACGGCACGAAGTGACCGGACACGTCGCGCACGAAGCGCTCGATCGTCGCTCGCCATGCGCGCGCGCGCTGGCAGAGATCTTGCTCGACATCCGTTGACACATTCGACAGCGCGACTTGCAAGCGAGGCGCGCGCAATGCGGAGGAATCGCACGTGGAAAAGTGCATGGGTTGCCAGTTCTACGATCGCAAGAATGGCGCAGGCGAAGCGCGCTCTTTGCAATGGGGACAGTGCCGTCGCACATCGCCGATGCTCTCGCCGATGACGGCGAAGTCGTACATGATCGAGGGCGTGTGGCCGACGGTGCGCGATGACGACTGGTGCGGCGAATGGAAGTCGCAGATGGCCGCGCGCCGCATCGGCGAATCCCTCGGCGCGCCGCTCGCGCCCAAAGGACCTGCGGTGCCGTCGGTGCCGCGCGTCGCGCCGTTGACGTCGGTGAGCGCCATGTCGGCCATCGGCGCCGGCACGGTCGGTCAAGGCGGCGCGGCGCTGCTCGGCGCAGTGGTGGCCGCTCCAAGAAGCGCCGGCGACTGAGGCGCGATAACTCGCCGCGGCGGTCGATGCGCGTTGCCGCGCGCGTACTCAAAAGCTGCTAAAGTCCTGCGGGTTCGAACCGCAGGGCTTTCACGATCCACCGCCGTCTTCCGCAGACGCTCGTCGCGTTCCCGTACGCCGCTGCACCGATCGCCCTTCGCCGTGTGATCGGCGTCGTTCGCCGCGCCGGTGCACGTGCGTGCAATCGCATGTCATGACGGCGACACTCGAGCCCTCGCTCACCGCGGCGATCGCCGCCGGCGCGATGATCGTCACGCCGAACAATCGGCTCGCGCGCCGGCTCGGCGCGTTGCACGATGATGCGCAACGCGCCGCCGGACTTCGCACGTGGCAGGCGCCATCGGTGCTGCCGTGGCGCACCTGGGTCGGCATGCTGTGCGCCGAATACGCGGAGCGAACGACCGACCATCCGATCCGGTTGCTGTCGCCGGCGCAAACGTCGTACCTGTGGCGGCGGATCATCGCGGCCGAGACGTCGGGCGCAGCCGTGCGCATCGACGTTCGAAGCATGGCCGCGCTTGCCGAGGAAGCGTGGACATCGATTCACGCGTATGGCGCCGGCGGCGAAAGCTGGCGCGGTTTCGCGCCGCAGGGCGACGACGAAGCGGCGTTCGTGCGCTGGGCCGATCGATATGCCGCCGCGCTGGCTCGAATCGACGCCGACGATGCATCGCGTGTCGCCGACATGCTCGCGCGCGCGATCGGCTCGGACGTCTCGATGCGCGGCCGAACCATCGCGCTCGCCGGATTCGTCGAGCGCAGTGCGCAACAGCAGCGACTGCTCGACGCGCTCGGCGCCGCGGGTGCGCAAATCGCCCAAGTCGATCCGCTGTCCGAGGCGCCCGCGCACGTCGTTCGCATCGCGGGCGCCTCGCCGGTCGACGAGATCGTCGCGGCGCTCGAGTGGGCGCGCGCGCGCTCGCTTGCCGACGCCTCCGCGACGATCGCGATCGCGGTGGAGAATCTCTCCGAGCGGCGCGACGAGATCGTGGCGCTGGCCGAGGACATTCTGTGCCCGCATCTGCAATGGCCCGGGCGAGAAGACGCGCCGCGTCCGTACAACGTCTCGCTCGGCCGCGCGCTCGCCGACGTGCCGATCGTCGCGACGGCTCTCGATCTGGTGTCGATCGCGCACGCCCCGTTGCCGCTCAGCCGCGCGGCGGCGCTCGCACGCTCGCCCTATCTCGCCGGCGCGACGACGCGCTGGCCGCAACGCGCCGGCATCGAACGCACGTGGCTGCGCGACGGACGCCGCGAGATCGACTGGACGGCGTTCGCTGCCAAGCTCGCGCGCGATCCCGTGCTCGCATCACGGTTGCCGCGGATTCGCGGCGGCGCGATGGCCGCTCGGCGCGCGACCCCGCGCCAGTGGATCGATGCGTGGCGGGCGTGGCTCGCCGACGCCGGATGGCCGGGCGATCGCGCGCTCGCGAGCGCCGAGTACCAGGCGCGCGTCGCGCTCGACGAGCTGTTCGCGACGTTCGCATCGCTCGCGCCGGTTGCAACCGAGCTTGGACCATTGGAGGCGGTCGCCGCCTTGCGCGCGCTTGCCGCCGAAACGCTGTTCCAGCCCGAATCGCCGCGCGCGCCGATTCAGATCCTCGGCTTGCTCGAGGCGGCCGGCATGCCGTTCGACGCGCTGTGGGTGGCGGGCCTTTCCGCGCAGCGCTGGCCGGGCCCGCCGCGCCCGCATCCGTTGTTGCCGCTCGCGTGGCAACACGCGCACGACATCCCGCATTCGAGCGCGGCGCACGAGCTCGCGTATGCACGCGCGTTGACCGACCAGCTCGTCCGTGCAGCGCCCAGCGTGGTGCTGAGCCATGCGCAAAACGTCGATGACCATCGATGCCTGCCGTCGTCGCTGACTGCGCACTGGCCGCTTGCGACGCTCGAGCGGTCCGTTGCGCGCACGGCTTCGGCGATCCATCGGGCACGGCCGGCGCTCGAACGTGTCGACGACCGTGTTGCACCTCCGGTCGCATCAGATCAGGCCTTGCGCGGAGGCACGTCGGTCATCGAGGCGCAGAGCGAATGCCCGTTTCGCGCGGTCGCGAAGCACCGGCTGCGCGCGGAGCCGTGGCCCACCGCGTCCGCGGGCCTTGCACCCTGGGAGCGCGGCAGGCTGATGCACGCGGCGATCGCAGCGCTGTGGCGAGAACTGCGAACCCACACCGCGCTCGTTGCGCTTTCGGCCGCCGAGCTCGATGCGCGGATCGCGCAGGCGGTCGCCGAAGCGATGGCAACGCTCGACGGCGTCCGCCGACGCGAGTTGCCGCCGCTCGTGCTCGCGAGCGAGCCTGCGCGGCTCGCGCAGCTCATCCGCGAGTGGCTCGACGATTGCGAGCGCGAGCGGCCGCCGTTTACCGTGCAAGCAGTCGAGAGTCCCGTCGATCTCACGCTTTCCGGGCTCACGCTGTCGTTTCGGCTCGACCGTGTCGACGAGCTCGAAGCGGGCGGCGTCGCGATCATCGATTACAAGACCGGCGCGATCCCCTCCATCAGGCGCTGGTTCGAGTCGCGTCCGGCGGGAACGCAGCTGGGTCTGTACGCGCTCGCGTGGCGCGCCGCGCGCGCCGGGATGCCGCTGCGCGCAGTCGCGTTCGCATCGATTGCGCCGGGCGCGATCAAGCCGTTGGGAATCGCCGCCGACGAGCGCGCATGGCCGGCGCTCGCGAAGCCACCGGTGCTCGGCGTGGCGGGTGAATCGGGCTGGGCGGCGATCGAGTCGTCGTGGCTCGACATGATGACTGCGCTCGCCCGCGATGCTCGACATCGGCCGCTCGTTCCTCGTGCAGGCGCCGGCCGGCTCGGGCAAGACCGGCTTGCTGATCCAGCGCTATCTCGCGCTGCTTGCGCATGTCGACCGTCCGGAGCGCATCGTCGCGATGACGTTCACACGCAAAGCGGCCGGCGAGATGCGCGAGCGCGTCGTCGAAGCGCTCGCCGACGCAGCCGACGAATCGGCGCCGCAACCCTCGGAAACGCACGACAGGCGTACGCGGGAGCTTGCGCGCGCGGCGCTCGCACAGGATCGTCGATACGACTGGCAGCTCCGCGCGCATCCTTCGCGGCTTGCGATCGGCACGATCGACGCATTCGCATCGTCGTTCGCGCGGCAGGCGCCGCTCACCTCGGGTCTCGGCGCGTTCGCACGCTACGTGGACGATGCGACCGCGCTCTTCGAGCAGGCCGCGCGGATGGCGCTCGCGCAGGCGCCTGCCGACGACAACGCGTGGCGAACGCTCGTCGCGCATGTCGACAATCACGCCGACGCGCTCGTCGATCTCTTCGCCGGTCTGCTCGCCAAGCGCGACCAGTGGCTGCCGTTCGTCGTTTCCGCCGATGGACCCGATTTGCGCGGCACTCTCGACGCGACGCTCGCGCGCGAGGTCGGGGGAGAGCTTGCGCGCGCTTGCGACACGCTTGCGCGTCACGCCGTAACGCTCAGGCCTTTGCTTCGATTCGCTGCTGAACATCATCCTGACGGCGATGTCGCCGATGCGCTCGCTCGGTGCGAGAAGGCGGGCGGATTGCCTGCGCCCATCGCCGAGTCGATCGCCGATTGGCGCGCGCTCGCCGATTGGCTGCTGGTGAAGGACAAGGCGAGGCTTCGCACCGCCGTCAACAAGCGAGCGGGATTTCCCGCGGCGAACGAGGCGCCTGGCGCGCGCAACGCCAAGGGCGCAATGGAGACAGTGCTCGAGGAGCTCGGCGCCGATCCCGCGGTTGCGCTCGCGCTCGATACGGTGCGCCGGCTGCCCGCGCCGGGCTGCAGCGACGAGTCGTGGACGATCATCGAAGCGCTGCTTGCGGTGCTGCCGAAGGTCGCCGCGCAATTGCAGCTGACGTTCGCCGACGACGGTCGCGTCGATTTCACGCAGGTCGCGCTCGCCGCGCTCGACGCGCTCGGCGATCCGGATAGCCCGAGCGATCTGCTGTTGCGGCTCGACTGCGCGCTCGCGCATTTGCTGATCGATGAATTCCAGGACACGTCGGTCACTCAGCTTGCGTTGATCAAGCGCCTGACGGCCGGGTGGACGCCGGGCGATGGGCGAACCCTTTTCGCGGTCGGCGACCCGATGCAGTCGATCTATCGTTTCCGCGCTGCGGAAGTCCGGCTGTTCGTCGAGGCGCAGGAGAGCGGTGCGATTGCCGGACTCCCGGTCGAGTGCCTGACGCTGCGGCGCAATTTCCGCGCGCAGGCGCGCCTCGTCGACTGGGTGAACGGAGCTTTCATCTCGATCCTCGGCACCCGAAGCGATCCGTGGCGAAGCGCAGTCGCATTCGCCGAAGCGACCGCTACCCGCTCCAGCGACGATGGCGCAGGTTGCACGTTCGACGCGCTTGCAAGCGAAGCCGACGAGGCGCGCGCGGTCGTCGCGCACGTCGAGCGCGCGCTCGCCGCCGGCGACGAGACGATCGCGATCCTCGTGCGTGCGCGCCGGCATGCCGAGCCGTTGCTGCCGGCGTTGCGCGGGGCGGCCATCGCGTTCACCGCGGTCGAGCTCGATGCGTTCGCCGAGCGCTCCGCTATACGCGACCTGACCGCGCTCGCACATGCGCTCGCACAACCGGCCGATCGCCTCGCGTGGTTATCGCTGATGCGCGCGCCGTGGTGCGGTCTCGCGCTGCCCGATCTGATGGCGGTCGCCGCGACCGACGCTGCATGCGAACGCAGCTTGCTGCCCGCGCTCGCCTCGCCCGGCGATGTTCCCGGTCTTTCCGATGACGGCCGGACGCGCCTTGCACGAATCGCTCGCGTTCTCGTGCCGGCACTGGGCTCGCGCGGCAAGGCGCCGTTTGCCGCGCGCCTGCGCGGTGCCTGGCTCGCGCTCGGCGGGCCGGCGTGCGTCGACGATGCATCGGATCTCGATGCAGCCGAGCGGTTCTTCGCGTTGCTCGCATCGTATGACGTCGCGGGCGATGTGGGCGATTGGCCCGCGTTCACCGGCGATCTCGAGCGGCTGCGCGAAGGCACCGCCGAACCGGACGTTCGCGTTCGCGTGATGACGCTGCACAAGGCGAAGGGCCTCGAGTTCGATACCGTCATCATGCCGGCGCTCGGCCGCGAAGCGCGAAGCCCGGGTTCCGAGCTGTTGCGATGGCGGCTTCGTCCCGGTGACGGATTGCTGATCGCGCCGGGAAAGGCGCGCGGCGGCGTGGCCGATCCGATCTGCGCGTATCTCGCGCGTCTGGACGCCGACGAAGAGGCGGCCGAGCTCGGCCGGCTGCTCTACGTCGGCTGCACGCGTGCGAAAAAGCGTTTGCATCTGACGGCCATGCTCGCTGCGCTTCGCGACGACGAAGGCATTGCGCGTTGGCCGACGCCGCCCGCGAACAGCGCACTCGCGCGCTTGTGGCCGAGTGTGGCCGAGGGGCTTGCACCGCCGGCGCAGGCACCGCAAGAGCAGGGCGATTCGGTTTCGCTTCGCCTCGCTCGCGTCCCGCGCGACTGGGAACCGGCGCTGCCGCAAGGAGACCTCGACCCTCCGAGCGAGTTCGAGCAAGCCGACGAAACGCCGCCGTTCGACTGGGTACGCGAGACCGCGCGCAACGTCGGCGTCGTCGTGCATCGGCTGCTCGCGCAGATCGCACGCGAGGGACTCGCCGCGTGGAACGGCGCGCGCATCGGCGCTCTCGCGCCGTCGCTCGCCGTTGCGCTCGCCGCCGAAGGCGTCGATGCGCGCGAGCTCGACGGCGCAGTGGCGCAGGTCCAGGACGCGATTCGCAAGGTGCTCGCCGATCCGCGCGGGCGTTGGCTGTTCGATCCGTCGCACGAGGACGCGCGAAGCGAATGGGCGATCGCCGGCGTGGATGGCGGCGCGCTCGTGCACCGAACGCTCGACCGCACGTTCGTCGAGCGCGGCGTGCGCTGGATCGTCGATTTCAAGACGGGCACGCACGAGGGCGGCGACGTCGAGGCGTTCCTCGACCGCGAGCGCGAGCGTTACGCGCCCGCGCTCGAAACGTACGCGCGGCTCGTGCGCGGGCTCGACGTGCGCCCGATCCGGCTCGCGCTCTACCACCCGCTCGCGCGCGGATGGCGCGAGTGGCCGTTCGCCGAGTGAAGCCGCCTGAAGGCGCGCAACGTGTGCCATTGCGAATGCCCAGATTTACAAGTACTCGGCTGCACCCCGCGGCGGGCTCAAACGAAGCTCATTGGCGTGTGTACGTAGATACACCCGCCCCAACGTCAGTCGCGTTGCCCCAGATGGAATTATCACCGCCAACATAGGCTGCGCCTTGGTTTGCCCCATATATACCGACACCGTTTCGCGTTACGGTGTTACCGGTAGCGAGCAGGGACTCATTCGGGCCGTCCGCAACTAACCCGCCCGTGTTGTTCGACACGATGTTTCCCGTTGCTGTCGCGAATGCGAACGCGAAGTTGCCGGGCGCAACAGCAGCGATACCCAACACGTTTAGGTGCGATATGCTGCGTGCTATGTCCATCTCCGCGATTCCTGTGAAGCTTGCGCCCGCCTGAGCGCCACTGGCGCCATTCCCGACGAATGATCCACGATCAATCGTGGCCCTGGCGCTGCCCGAGTTTGCAGCGACGAGAACGCCATGCGTACCGTTTCGGCTTGCGACAATATCCGTAACCGAAGCGGTCGAACCATCCCCAATCGTGAGTCCCGTTGCGGAATTCGCTTCAAAGCGACACCGTTGCACGGTCAGCGTCGCGCCAACCACGGACGCGCCCGAGCCGCCGTTGTTTTGAATCGTTGTGTCAATGAGTCCGATCGCTGCCCCGGACGCAGTCGCACTGATGCCCCCCGACGTCATATTGATCACTTTCACGCGCTCGATGACCAGCTCGGTTCCGGCCAAGAAGTTGACACCAAAGTTGCCGCCGGTGCCGTTAATCGAAAGGCCTTCCAAGCGCACTCGGCCGCTTGGAGCGTTGATAACCACGCCGTCTTGACCGCCTGGCACGCTGATACCCGCATAGACGCCGGCGGGCGAAGTGATCGATACCGATTTGGTGAGTGTCACAGGACCATAGCCGGCAGAATCCAGAACGATGATTTCTCCGCCCGGGTCCACAAGAGTTGCGGCGGCGGCGAATCCTCTACAGGGCTGACCAAGCGTGCACGGATTTGCGTCGCTACCATACGAAGCTACGAACAGCCGTTGCGCGGCGAATGTCGGAACGGCGGCGACAGCAATCAGCGCTGCGCCGAATGTGCGAAGCATGGTGCCTCCCTTTGGACGAACGCGGGTGATCGCCGGACTCTACCCTAAGGGTCAAGCGGTCATGCAGTGCATGCGACCGGCGGGAGTGACGTGCAACGATTCGACCATGCATCGCATCGGATCATCGGCGACGTGCGGGCAAGGTTAGCGCTACACCACGCGGATCCATCAGCAGTGCCCGGCGCTTTCCGATGAAGTGCCGGATTACCGTCATGTAGAAGGCAACGTCCATTTCCGCTTTGTTGTCAGATTCTTAGCGCGTTTTCGGCTATACTTTATAGCTTTGCAGCTCGACCGGCTCTACTTGCGCGTCTACCGCACTCTGCCCAACTCGGCCGACGTTCCCATCGCGCTCACGATCGGCAACTTCGACGGCGTCCATCGCGGCCACCAGGCGATGCTCGCGCGGCTTTGCGAAGCCGCCGGCGATCTTGACTTGCCCGCGGCGGTGATGACGTTCGACCCGCATCCGCGCGAGTTCTTCGCGAAGGACTCCGCGCCGCCGCGGCTGTCGTCGCTGCGCGGCAAGCTCGAGCGTTTCGCCGCGCACGGCGTGGAGCGCGTCTACGTCGCGCGCTTCAACGCATCGCTTGCCTCGCTCACGCCGATCATGTTCATCGAGCACGTATTGCTCGACCGGCTCGGCGTTCGCTGGGTGCTGGTCGGCGAGGATTTCCGCTTCGGCAAAGGCCGCGCGGGCGATCTCGCCACGCTGCGGCGCGCCGCCACGCGCTTTTCCGTCGAGGCGATGACCACGGTGGCGGTCGACGGCGTTCGCGCGTCGTCCACCGCGATTCGTGCCGCGCTCGCCGACGGCGATCTCGCGAAAGCACAGGCGCTGCTCGGCCGGCCCTATGTGATCTCTGGCCACGTTGCCCATGGCGCCAAGCTCGGCCGCAACCTCGGTTTCCCGACGGCGAATCTGCCGCTTCGGCACAAGCCTCCGGTGACCGGCGTGTTCGCCGTGCGTGTGCATGGTCTGAGCCTGGAGCCGCGCGCAGCCGTGGCGAGCGTGGGACGGCGCCCGACGGTTGCGGCCGACTCGCCGATGCTGCTCGAAGTGTTCATTTTCGACTTCGACGAGACGATCTATGGCCGGCGCATCGCCGTCGAGTTCGTGCACAAGCTGCGCGACGAGGAGCGCTTTCCCGATGTCGACACGTTGAAGCGGCGCATCGGCGACGACGTCGTCAACGCGCAGCGCTTTTTCGCCGAACGCGAAGCCGCTTGAAAGGCGTGGCCTGACCACCGACTTCCACTGCTATTGCGATGCCCGACGATCCGAAAACCGACTACAAGACGACGCTGAACCTGCCCGACACGCCGTTCCCGATGCGGGGCGACCTCGCGAGGCGCGAACCAGGGTGGGTCAAGGACTGGCAGCAGCGCGGCGTCTACGAGGCGATTCGCAAGGCGTCGCTCGGCCGGCCGCGCTTCGTGCTGCACGACGGCCCGCCGTACGCGAACGCGAGCATCCACATCGGCCACGCCGTCAACAAGATCCTGAAGGACATCGTGGTCAAGAGCCGCACGCTCGCCGGCTTCGACGCGCCGTACGTGCCCGGCTGGGACTGCCACGGCATGCCGATCGAGGTGCAGATCGAGAAGACGCACGGCAAGCATTTGCCGGTCGAGCAGACGTTGAAGCTCTGTCGCGAATACGCGACCTCGCAGATCGCGCTGCAGAAGTCCGAGTTCATGCGGCTTGGAGTGCTGGGCGACTGGCCACATCCCTACACGACGATGGCGTTCAAGAGCGAGGCCGACGAGATCCGCACGCTCGGCAAGCTCCTCGAGAAGGGCTACATCTATCGCGGACTGAAGCCGGTCAACTGGTGCTTCGACTGCGGCAGTGCGCTCGCCGAAGCCGAGGTCGAGTACGAGGATCGCGTCGACGCGGCGATCGACGTGGCATTTCCGCTCGACGAAACCGATCGCGACAAGCTCGCGCAGGCGTTCGGCCTCGCGGCGCTGCCGCCGGGCCCGGTGCTGGCAGTGGTCTGGACGACGACGGCGTGGACGATCCCGGCGAACCAGGCGTTGAACGTGCATCCGGATTTCATGTATGCGCTGGTGTCGACACCGCGCGGCCATCTCCTACTCGCCGAGGATCTCGTCGCCGCGTGCCTTGCGCGTTACAAGCTCGACGGCGACATCGTTGCGAGCGCGAAAGGCACCGCGCTCGAGTTGATCCGCTTCCGTCATCCGTTCTACGACCGCGCATCGCCGATCTATCTCGGCGATTACGTGACGCTCGACCAGGGCACTGGCGTGGTTCACAGCGCGCCCGCGTACGGCATCGACGACTTCGTGTCGTGCCGGCGCTACGGCATGACCGACGACGAGATCGCCACGCCGGTGCAGGGCGACGGGCGCTACGCCGAGAGCCTGCCGTTCTTCGGCGGCATGAAGATCTGGGACGCGAATCCGAAGATCGTCGCGAAGCTCGACGAAGTCGGCGCGCTGCTGCATCAGGAGCGGCACACGCACAGCTATATGCATTGCTGGCGGCATCGGACGCCGATCATCTATCGCGCGACGACGCAGTGGTTCGCGGGCATGGACGACGTGCCCGGCTGGAACGGCCGCAAGCCCGAGCGGCCGCTGCGCCAGGTCGCGCTCGAAGGCATCGAAGCCACCGACTTCTTCCCTCCGTGGGGCAAGGCTCGCCTTTACAACATGATCGCCCACCGGCCCGACTGGACGCTGTCGCGGCAGCGGCAGTGGGGTGTGCCAATGCCGTTCTTCGTGCACAAGGAGAGCGGCACGCTGCATCCACGCACGCTCGACATCCTCGAGCAGGTCGCGCAGCGCGTCGAGCAGAGCGGCATCGAGGCATGGCAGCACGTCGATCCGCGCGAGATGCTCGGCGAAGACGTCGCGCACTACGACAAGATCAAGGACACGCTCGACGTCTGGTTCGATTCCGGCTCGACGCACCAGACGGTGATGGGCGGCCCCGACGGCCGGCGCACCGGCGCGGGCTCGCACCCGCACGAGACCGGCTTCCCGGCCGATCTCTATCTCGAGGGATCCGACCAGCACCGCGGCTGGTTCCATTCGTCGCTGCTCGTCTCGTGCATGCGCAACGGCGTACCACCGTACCGCGCGTTGCTCACGCACGGCTTCGCCGTCGACGGCGCCGGCAAGAAGATGTCGAAGTCGAAGGGCAACGTCGTCGCGCCGCAGAAAGTGTCGGACTCGCTCGGCGCGGAGATCCTGCGTCTTTGGGTCGCATCGACCGACTACTCGGGCGATCTGTCGATCTCCGACGAGATTCTGAAGCGCGTGGTCGAAAGCTATCGGCGGCTTCGCAACACATTGCGCTTCCTGATGGCGAATACGGCCGACTTCGTCGCCTCGCGAGACGCGGTGCCGCTCGATCAATTGTTCGAGCTCGACCGGTACGCGTTGGTCGCCGCCAAGGATCTCGCCGACGCCGTCGCGCGCGACTACGATCGCTACGAGTTCCACCTCGGCATGCAGCGGCTCGCCAGCTACTGCTCGGAGGACCTCGGCGGCTTCTATCTCGACGTGCTGAAGGATCGTCTGTACACGGCCGCGACTGCGAGCCGCTCGCGCCGCTCGGCGCAAACGGCGCTCGCGCTGATCCGCGATGCGCTGCTGAAGCTCGCCGCGCCGGTGCTGTCGTTCACTGCGGAAGAAGCGTGGCGGATCCTCTACCCGGACGACGCGTCGATCTTCTGTCGTGTGTGGGTCGACGCGCTGCCCACACTCGGGAATTCGATCGAGCTGTCGGCGAAGTGGGCGCGCATTCTCGCCGTGCGTGCTGCGGCGCTGAAGGAAATCGAGCGCTTGCGCATCGAAGGGAAGGTGGGCTCCTCGCTGCAGGCGGAGCTCGCGATCACGGCGCCCGTCGACGACTACGCGGCGCTCGCAAGCCTCGGCGACGATCTGCGCTTCGTGATGATTACGTCGGCCGCGACGCTTCACAACGGCGATCAGCTCGAGATTACCGTCACGCCAAGCGCCAAGCCGAAGTGCGAGCGCTGCTGGCATTACCGCGCGGATGTCGGCGCCGACCCCGCGCATCCGACGTTGTGCGGCCGCTGCTGTGCGAACCTCTTCGGCGCAGGCGAACCGCGAGCCTTTGCGTGAGCGCGTCATGACCGGTGCACCTTCTGCCGGCTGGTGGCGCTGGCTTGTCGTGAGCGTGGTCGTCATCATCGCCGACCAGTTGACGAAGGCGGCGATCCTCGCGAGCTTCCATCCGGGCGAACAGCTTGCGCTCACGCCGTTCGCGAGCCTCGTGCTCGCGTTCAACACCGGCGCCGCGTTCAGCTTTCTCGCCGGCGCCGACGGTTGGCAGCGCTGGTTGTTCACGGTCATCGCGTCGGCGGCAGCCGTGTTGATCGCCTGGCTGTTGCGCCGAGGCGGCAGTCGCATCTACCTCACCGGGCTCGCGCTGATCCTCGGTGGCGCGATCGGCAATCTCTACGATCGCCTCACGATCGGCACCGTCGTCGATTTCCTGCTGTTCCACTACGCCGGATGGGCGTTTCCCGCGTTCAACGTCGCCGACAGCGCGATCACGATCGGTGCAGCGCTGTTGATCCTCGACAGCTTCGGCCAGCGTCATCGCGATCGCGCGTCCGCGATGCCGGCGAAGGAATCGTGATGGACGTCGTGCTCGGCACTCCGCGCGGATTCTGCGCCGGCGTGGACCGCGCGATCGCGATTGTCGAGCAGGCGCTCGCGCAGTTCGGTGCGCCGATCTACGTGCGCCACGAGGTCGTGCACAACCGCTACGTCGTCGACGATCTTCGCGCGAAGGGTGCGATCTTCGTCGAGGAGCTCTCCGAGGTGCCGGCCGGCTCGACCGTCGTCTTCAGCGCGCATGGCGTGTCGAAGGCGGTGCGCGCCGAGGCCGTCGAACGGCGCCTGCGCGTGTTCGACGCGACGTGCCCGCTCGTCACCAAGGTGCACGTCGAGATCTCGAAAATGCGCGAGCGCGGCCGCGAGATCGTGATGATCGGCCATCGCGGCCATCCCGAAGTCGAGGGCACGATGGGGCAGTGCGACGGCGGCGTCTATCTGGTGGAGTCCGTCGCCGACGTCGCGAATCTCGCCGTGCGCGATGCTTCGAACCTTGCGTACGTCACGCAGACGACGCTTTCGGTGGACGATGCGGCAGCGATCGTCGATGCGCTCAGGCTCCGCTTTCCGGCGATCCTCGGTCCGAAGAAGGACGACATCTGCTACGCGACGCAGAACCGCCAGGATGCGGTCAAGATCATGGCGCCGCAGGTCGATGTCGTCATCGTCGTCGGCAGTCCGAACAGCTCGAATTCGAACCGGCTGCGCGAGGTCTCCGCCAATCGCGGCACACCCTCCTACATGATTGACAGCGCAGAGCAGCTGCAGACGGAGTGGGTCGCTGGACGCCGCCGGGTCGGCGTGACCGCCGGCGCATCGGCACCCGAGGTGCTCGTGCGGGCGGTGGTCGATCGCCTGAAAGCGCTGGGCGCCGTCTCGGTGCGCGACCTCGACGGCGTCGTCGAGCACGTGGTGTTTCCGCTGCCGCGCGGACTCGGCGTGCGGCACGGACCGGCGCACGACGACTGACGCTCGCGAAGCCGCGGCATAATGGCGGCGGCGCTCGCGCGCAACGCCTATCGCGTGGCCGCGCGCCGGCACGTCCGATTCGAACGACAGGGAGAGCTCACGATGCACCGACTGTGGCCGGTGCGTACCTACACGTATGCGCTGGTGCTCGCGCTCGCCGTGCCTCTGTTCGTGGCGGGCGTGCTGCTCGAGCTCGACCAGGATCGGGCCGCGTTCGCGCTGCTGGTCGCCTCCGCGGTCGCCGCGCTCGTTGCCGCGATCGTGCTCGCGCGCCGGATCGCCCAACCCATCGTGCGCATTTCGGCGGTCGCGAGCCGTGTGGCCGCCGGCGATCGCAGCGTACGTGCCGAGCCCGAGGGGCCGCTCGAGGTCGCCGAGATCGCCGGTCAGATGAACCGGATGCTCGACGAGCTCGCCGTGAGCGAGGCGGCGCTTCGGCGCAGCGAAGCGCGCTATCGAGCGCTCTACGAGACGTCGAACGACGCGATCGTCTGCGTCGATCTCGAAAGCCGCATCGTGTTCGCGAACGATGCGACCGAGCGCATGCTCGGCCATTCGCCGCCGGAGCTGATCGGCCGCGACGTCGCCATGCTGCAGCCGCCGCGGCTGCGCCAACGCTTCCGACGCGGTCTGCGCCACTTCGCCAACGGCGCGCCGGGCGCGACGCGGACCACGGTGGAAACGGTCGCGCTGCATCGCGACGGCCGCGAGGTCGCGGTCGAGTTCAGCTTCAGCCATTTGCGTGCCGGCGACGAAGACCTGCTGGTCGGCATCCTGCGCGACATCACCGAGCGGCGTACGGCGATGGCGCGGCTGCGCGAGAGCGAAGCGCGTTTTCGCGCGATGGCGGATTCGGCGCCCGCGCTCATCTGGCTCGCCGACGTCGACCAGCGCTGCACGTACGTCAACCGCGCATGGCTCACGTTCACCGGCCTCACGCTCGCCCAGGAGCTGGGCGACGGCTGGCTCGACAGCCTCCATCCGGACGACCGCGATGGCTGCCGGGCCGCGAATGCGGAGGCACTGACGGCGCGGCGTCGATTCGAGATCGAGTTCCGCCTGCGCCGCCGTGACGGCGAGTACCGCTGGGTGCTCAATCATGGCGCGCCGCGGTTCGACGGCCGCGGCACGTTCGTCGGCTACATCGGCACGGCGATCGAGATCCACGATCGCGTGCTCGCCGACCAGCGCGTGCGACGGCTGACGATGCTCTACGCCGCGCTGTCGCAGGCGAACGAAGCGCTGCTGCGAAGCCACGAGCCGGAGCAGCTCTTCCAGCGCGTCTGCGCGATCGTCGTCGCGCACGGCTTGCGCCTCGCAGTGATCGCGCTGGTCGACACGGACGGCGCGCGGCTGCGGCCGGTCGCGCGCGCGGGCGACGAATGGGGCATTGTCGAGGGCGGCCCGATCGAGCTCGACGGCTCCGATCCGCGCGAGCGCATACCCGCGGTGATCGCGCTGCGCCAGCGAGCGCCGTTCGTGAGCAACGACCGCTCGTGCGACACGGCCACGATTCCGATCCGCAATCCGCTCGCCGCGCGCGAGCTGCGTGCGAGCGCGTCGTTCCCGCTCTGGCGGCAGGGAGCGGTGATCGGCGTGTTCGACGTGTTCGCCGACGAGGTCGATTTCTTCGATGCCGAGATGACGCGGCTGCTCGAGCTGCTCGCGCGTGATGTGTCGTACGCACTCGACACGCTGTCGGCGCAGGCGAACCGCGATCGCGCGGAGATCGCGCTGCGCGAGCTGAACGCGACCCTCGAGGCGCGGGTGCGCGAGCGCACGCAGGCGCTCGAGGCGGCCAACCGCGAGCTCGAGGCGTTCAGCTACTCGGTGTCGCACGATCTGCGCGCGCCGCTGCGCGGCATCAGCGGATTCACCGACCTCGTGATCGAGCGTGCGCCCGACCTCGACGCCGAGTCGATGAGCCATCTCGCGCGCGTGAAATCGGCAGCGGCGCGGATGTCGCATCTGATCAACGATCTGCTCGACCTGTCGCGCATTGCGCGCGCCGAGTTCAATCGCCGCGAAACGTCGCTGTCGACGATGGCCTCGGAGATCGTGGCGGAGCTCGCCGAGAGCGAGCCGAAGCGAAACGTCGACGTGCGCATCGCGCAGGATCTCAGCGCGCAGGCCGATCCAGGGCTCGTTCGCATGCTGCTCGCGAACCTGCTCGGCAATGCGTGGAAGTTCACCGGCCGGTGCGAGCGCGCGACGATCGAATTCGGCGCGACGTCGCACGATGGTGTCGATGCGTTCTTTGTACGCGACAACGGCGCCGGATTCGATCTGTCGCACGCGGACAAGCTGTTCGCGCCGTTTCAGCGGTTGCACACCGAGCGCGAGTTTCCGGGCACCGGCATCGGCCTCGCTTTGGCGCAGCGTGTGGTGCACAGGCACGGCGGCCGCATCTGGGCCGATGCCGCGACTGATTCCGGCGCGACGTTTTTCTTCACGCTACCCGCACGATAAGCGCTATGATTCGCGCCGCCCGCGCGGTCGCGACGCGTCGTTCGAACGCGCGCACGCGGGCCGAAGCGCTGGGTGAGCCGTGGCGACGATCATGCTGGTCGAGGACACCGCCGATGACGAGGCGCTGGCGCTCGAGGCGTTGCGTCGCAGCGGCGTCGGCAATCCGGTCGTGATCGCGCGCGACGGTGCGCAGGCGCTCGAGTTGCTGCTGCCGACGAACGCCGGCGCGACGCCGTTGCAACCCGCGTTCGTCCTGCTCGATCTCAAGCTGCCGCGTTTTTCCGGCCTCGATGTACTGCGCCGGCTGCGTGCGGACGAGCGGACGAGGGCGTTGCCCGTCATCGTGTTGACGACGTCGCGCGAACCCTCCGATGTGCTCGCCTGCTACGACTCCGGCGCCACCAGCTACGTCGCGAAGCCCGTCGATTTCGACGCATTCGTGCGCGCGATGCTGCAGATCACGCACTACTGGCTGCGGCTGAACGAGCCGCCGGCCGAACTCGCGAAATGATGCTGCAGTAGCCCGACCGGCTCCTAGCGCGTGATCAGCGTCAGCGCACGCGAGATGCCTTGTTCAAGCGTCGGAAATACGAACGGCAGCGCGACCAGCAGCATCAGCAGGCCGACGATCAACGTCACCGGGAAGCCGACGGCGAACAGATTGAGCTGCGGCGCCGTGCGCGTGAGAACGCCGAGCGCGACGTTCGCGAGCAGAAGCGCGGAAACCACGGGAAGGGCGAGCTTCAATCCCAGCGCGAACAGCTCGCTACCCGCGATCGCGAGCGCGTGCGCGTCGAGTCCCGACAGCCCCGTGCCGCCGATTGGAAACGCGTGGAACGTGTCGACGAGCGCGGCGACCATCAGCAGATGACCGTTGACGGACAGGAACAGCAACATCAGCACGAGCGACAGGAATGTGCCCACTGCGGGAGACTCCTGCGAATTCTGCGGATCGACGAAGCCGGCGAACGAAAGTCCCATCGTGAGCCCGATCATGTCGCCGGCGATTTGCACAGCGGCAAACACGATCTGCATCGCGAGCCCGACGGCGACCCCGATCAGCAGTTGCTGCGCGACCAGCGCGATGCCGGTCCACGAGAACGGCGATACCGACGCTGCGGCGGGCAGTGTTGGCGCAACGATCGCGGTCACGAGCACCGCGAGCCCGATACGCACCGGGCGCGGAACCGTCGAATGCGAGAACAGCGGCGCGCTCGAGGCGAGCGCGAGAATGCGGAAGAACGGATAGACGAAGGCTGCGATCCAGCCGTCGAGCTGCGCCGTCGTGACGGTGAACATCGCGGCGCCGGCGGCAGCTTTGTCATTCCCGCGAAGGCGGGAATCCAGTGTCTTGCGACGAAAGACGCTGGATCCCCGCGTTCGCGGGGACGACCAAATCAAGCGGCGCGATGATCTTCAAGCGATTTCGACCGCAGTCAGCCGATCGCCTGCGGAATGCTCGTGAACAGCCGCTGCATGTAGTCGACGAGTGTCGCGAGCATCCACGGCCCGGCGACGACCATCACGGCGAAGATCGCGAGCAGCTTCGGAATGAACGACAGCGTCATCTCGTTGATCTGTGTGGCCGCCTGGAAGACGCTGACGACGAGGCCGACGACGAGCGCGGTGATGAGCATCGGCGCGGCGACGAGCACGGTGACGGTGAGCGCCTGTTCGGCGAGCGTGAGGACGGTTTGCGGGGTCATGAGTGTCCCTCGCCCCCGACCTCTTTCCCGCACGGCGGGCGAGGGGAGATTCGTGATGCAAGCATGATGGCCCTTTGCATCGTTATGTACCGAAGCTCGCCACCAGCGAGCCGACGAGCAGCGTCCACCCGTCGACGAGCACGAACAGCATCAACTTGAACGGCAGCGAGATCAGCACCGGCGAGAGCATCATCATGCCCATCGACATCAGCACGCTCGCCACGACAAGGTCGATGATGAGAAACGGCAGGAACACCATGAAGCCGATCTGGAACGCCGTCTTGAGCTCGCTCGTGACGAACGCCGGCACGAGCACGCGCAGCGGGACGTCGTCCTTCGCCTTCGGCGGCTGGACGCGCGCGAGCTTCACGAACAGCGCAAGGTCGGGCTCGCGCGTCTGCTTCATCATGAACGCACGAAGCGGCACCTGCGCGCGGTCGAGCGCCTGAGGAAAGGCGAGCTTCTGCTGCGTATACGGGACGTACGCGTCCTCGTAGATGCGGTCGACCACCGGACCCATGACGAAGAGCGTGAGGAACAGCGACAGGCCGATGACGACCTGATTCGGCGGCGACGCCTGCGTGCCGAGCGCGTGGCGCAACAGCGACAGCACGATGACGATCCGCGTGAACGACGTCATCATCAGCAGCACGGCCGGCAGGAACGTGAGCGCGGTGATGAGCAGCAGCGTCTGCACCGGCAGCGAATAGCTCTGGCCTCCGCCGGGCGCAGGCGTGCTCGCGAGCAGCGGGAAATCGGCGGCTTGCGCGAGCGCGCATGTCGGCAACGCGAAAGCGGCGAACGCGACCGCGCAGAGCGCGGCGGTGGTCGCGAAACGGGACTTCGCAACGCTCATGTCTTGTCCCGGCCGGTCGCCCGCGCGAGGAGCGATGCGAACGACGGCGGACTGCCGCGCTCGGGCAGCGTACCGCGCGGCAGCGACGAGAGCGCGCTCACGCGCCCCGGCGCGACGCCGAGCACGAGCCACTGCTCGCCCAGCTCGACGATCACCACGCGCTCGCGCTGGCCGACCGCCTGTGACGCGACGATGCGCAGCGGTCCGCCCGCGGCGCGCGACAGCGGGCCGACGCGGCGTACGACCCATGCGACGCCGAAGATCAGCGCGAGCACGATCGCGAGGCCGATCGTCGTCTGGGCGAGACTCGCGCCGGCGCTCGTCTCCGGCGTGTCGGCTGCGGCGGCAATCGCCGGCGCGAGCGCTGCGGCGAGTGCCGCTGCAAACAACCGTATCATCGATTGAGCTTCCTCACGCGCTCGGACGGCGTGATGATGTCGGTCAGGCGAATGCCGAACTTGTCGTTGACGACGACGACTTCACCCTGCGCAATCAGGCAACCGTTCACCAGCAGGTTCATCGGCTCGCCGGCGAGTCCGTCGAGCTCGATCACCGAGCCTTGCGCGAGCTGCAGGATATTGCGGATCGGAATCTTCGTGCGGCCGAGCTCGACGGTGAGCTGCACCGGAATGTCGAGCACGAGATCGATGTCCTGCGCCGCGCCGGATGCGGCGCCGGGCGGCAGGTTCGAGAAGATTTGTGCGGGTTGCGTGGCGGCCGGTGCCGCTGCGGCTTGCGCACCGGTTGCCAGGGCGTTAGCCGCAAGCGCAGCGTATTCGCCCGCGGTCGCGGGATTCGAGTTGTCAAGCATGGGAACCTCCTGCGGGCGTATCGTGCGGCGGCGGCAGCGTGCGCTCGACCTGCAGCGCGTAACGGCCGTTCGCCACACCGTAGCGGCATTCGAGCAGCGGCACGCCGTCGACATCGGCGCGCACGATCGGCGAGACGTCGAGCGGCAGCACGTCGCCGACGCGGCTGGCGAGAAGCTCACCGAGCTTCACCGACGTCGTCGCGAGTGTGGCGACGAGCTCGACGTTCGCATCCTGAACGTGCTGCGCGAGCGTGGCCATCCAGTGCCGGTCCGGCGGGGGCGGGGCATTCTGCGTCGTGCCGTAGATGAGGTCGCGGATCGGCTCGAGCGTCGCGTACGGGATGCAGATGTGGAACGCGCCGCCGCCGGTGCCGAGCTCGATCGTGAACGACGATACGATGACGATGTCGCTGGGCGCCGCGATGGTCGCGAATTGCATCTGCGTTTCGGAGCGCACGTAGTCGAACTGCAGCGGATAGACGCTCGCCCACGATTTCTGGTAGCCGTCGAACGCGACCTGCAGCATGCCGCGGATGATCCGCTGCTCGGTCGTCGTGAAATCGCGCCCTTCGATGCGCGTGTTGAAGCGGCCGTCGCCACCGAACAGGTTGTCGACGACGAGGAAGATCAGCGTCGGCTCGAACACGAACAACGCGTTGCCGCGCAGCGGCTTCACCTGCGCGACGTTCAGATTGGTGGGCGCGACGAGGTCGCGCACGAACTCCTCGTAGCGCACGACGCGCACCGGCCCCACCGAGATCTCGGGGCTGCGGCGCATGAACTCGAAGAGGCCCGTACGCAATGCGCGCGCGAAGCGGTCGTTGATGATCTCGAGCGCGGGCATCCGGTCGCGCACGATCCGCTCTTGCGTGGCGAGGTTATAGGGCCGCACGCCGCCCGCCGGCTTCGCGGCTTGCTGCGCTTCGTTGGACTCTCCGTTGACGCCCTTCAGCAGCGCGTCGACTTCGTCCTGGGAGATGAATTCCTGGCTCATCGCCGCTTGTTCGCTCACTGGATCACGAACGCGGAAAGGTAGGCGCCCACGACGCCGCGCTCGGGCGTGCCACCGGGAATCGACTCGCGCGCGGCGGCGATGAGGTCGGCGACGAGCTTGTTCTTGCCCTCGAGCGAGGAGAGCTCGCTCGGCCGTTTCGACGACAGCAGCAGCAGGATCTTGTTGCGCAGCACCGGCATGTAGACCTTTGCGCCGTCGATCGCCTTGTCGTCCGCCATCTGGTAGACGATGCCGACCTGCAGGTAATGGTCGCCGTTTTCCTCGACGAGGTTGACGGTGAAGGGCTCGAGGTTGAGGAACACCGGCGCCTTCGCCACAACGGCTTTCGACTCCTCGGTGTGCGAGACCGCGGGACGCAGCAGGTACCATGCGCCGCCCCCGCCGGCTGCGGCAAGCAGCACGACGATGATCAGCACCGATTTGAACGTCGATCGCTTCTTCGCCGGCGGAGCCCCGTCGGGTTTGAGCTCGGTGATCGTTGCGCTCTTGACTGCGGTCGCCGTCCTGGCGGCGGTAGCGGGCTTGGCCACGGTGATGGATGTCCTGTTGGGCGTGCGGGCGGATGCCGACACATGGATTATCGGCAGCGAGCGCTGAAACCGAAGCCTCGAATACGGGCGGCAAACGCGGCCAATTCGAGGGTGTCATTCCCGCGGAGGCGGGATCCAGTGTCGTTGAAGTCAACGACGCTTGGTCCCCGCCTTCGCGGGGACGACGGACAGTTATGCGAACGTGTCGACGAGCCGATCGGACAGCCTGATGTGGCCGGCGGCGAGCACCGGCGCGGCGGCGTCGTCGACCGCCGGAGCGCGCGGCGACGACACGTCCGGCTCGCCGGAATGGCGCTCGGATTGCGCACGGCCGTCATGAATGAAGGCTTGCCCGAGCGCGATGCCTTGCGCGGCGAGCGACTCGCGAAGCTGCGGAAGCGCCTGCTCGAGCGCGTCGCGCGTGGCAGGATGCGCGGCGACGATCGTGAGCGATGCCGAATCGCTTCGCATGTCGATCCGGATGTCGACCGGGCCGAGCTCGGCCGGCGAAAGCCGCAATTCGGCGCGATCGTGGCGAACGACGACGTGCGCGAGCTTGGTTGCCACCTCTTCACCGAAACCGGGTGCGCCCACTTTCGTGTCGATGGCGATCGTTGCAGGCGCCGGCGCCAAGGCGTCAGACGCAATGGAGGAGGAGGAGGGCGCGGGTGCGGCCTGCGCATCGAGCGTGGGCGTGGGTTCGTGTGGTGCGTGTTCGCTCGTGCGCTCGTGCTCGACGGCGACCGCGAGCGCGGCGGCGAACGGCATCGCGCACGGCGCGGACGCGGGCCTTGCAGCCGGCGTCGCGTCGCGTGCTCGCGCGTCGTCCGCGACGGGGACGGCAGCAGGCTGCGGCGCTTGCGCGCTCGAACGCGGCGCGAGCGCTGCGGCAAGCTGATCGCGCAGCGTTAAATCGTTCGCCAACGGCCGCGATTCGCGGCGCTCGACGATTTCTTCGCGCTTCGCCGCATGCGCAGCATCGAGCTCGACAACGCGTGGCGCATGGCGCTCGACGCGAGGCGAGGGTGCGCCTGCCCGCACTCGCGATACGGTGTCCTCGTGCGTGAGCGGTGCGCGCGTGTGCTCGGGCAACAGCGCGACGGGCACCGCGACGGGCGTCCCGCCAAACGCGAGCGCCCAGTCGATCGGAATGGCGTCCGTGCGCGGCGCTTCGGTCTTGCCCGAAGCGTCGTCGCTCGACTTGAGCTCGCCGGACGTGGCCGCCACCAGCGGCGCGTTCGACAGCGCGGCCGCGGCGACGAGCTGCGCGAACAGATCGGCCGCTACCGGATCGTCGTCGAGCGGCATCGGAGGCTGTGCCGAGCGTGCGGTGTCGGGTGTGGGCAGCGGCGGCGGATTCAGGTTGACAGGCATCGTGCTCGCTCCGGTGATCAGTCGTCGCCGCCGAACAGGCTCAGCCGCGGCCTCGCGGCGAATTCGTCGGTCGCTTTCTGCGCCCTGCGCGCCTCGTCGCGCGCGCTCGCCTCGGCGCGGCGATCGTCGAGCGTCTGGTACGAATCGACGCGGCGCGATTCGTCGCGCCACGCGATCTGCGCGGCCTGCACACGCTGCTGCGCGTCGGCCATCGCATCGGTCTGCTGCTCGATCGCGCGCTCGAGCTGGGCGAGGAATGTCCGGTAGTTGCGCAGTCCCTCGCCGTCGATGCCGGCGCGCGTCGCGTCGTCGAGCCGCGCGAAATAGTCGCGCCGATACTCGAGCAGCAGCTTGAGCTTCTCGTGCGCTTCGTTGCGCGCGCCGACGAGATGCCCGAGCCTTCGCGCCTGATCGTCGCGCTTCTGCTCGGCAAGCTGCTTCAGCCGGTTCCACGCGGTATTCGTCATCATGCGGCCACCGTGCGCGCGGGCGCAGGTTGGTCGAGCAGCCGCTCGAGCGCAGCGGCGCCCTCGGCGTAGCCGGCGCGCTCCTGCATGTCCTGCTGCAGGAAGGCCTCGAGGCGCGGGTATGCGCCGATCGCCTGGTCGAGCTGCGGGTCGGAGCCGGGCACATAGGCGCCGACGCTTATCAAGTCGCGATTGCGCTGATAGCGCGTATAGAGCTGCTTGAAGCGGCGCACGCGCGCGAAATGATCGGGCGGAACGAGGCTGTGCATTGCACGGCTGACCGAAGACTCGATATCGATCGCCGGATAATGGCCGCCATCGGCGAGCGTGCGGGACAGCACGATGTGGCCGTCGAGGATCGCGCGCGCCGCATCGGCGATCGGGTCCTGCGGATCGTCGCCTTCGGTCAGTACCGTGTAGAACGCAGTGATCGAGCCGCCACCTGCGATGCCGTTGCCCGCGCGCTCGGCGAGCTGCGGCAGCCGCGCGAACACCGACGGCGGATAGCCGCGCGTGGCCGGCGGCTCGCCGATCGCAAGCGCGATCTCGCGCTGCGCGGTCGCGAAGCGCGTGAGCGAGTCCATGATCAGCAGCACGTGGCGACCCTGGTCGCGGAAGTGCTCGGCGATCGTCGTCGCGTACGCGGCGCCCTGCAGCCGCAGCAGCGCCGGGGTGTCGGCGGGTGCGGCGACGACGACCGAGCGGGCAAGCCCGGCGGCTCCGAGGATCGTCTCGATGAATTCCTTCACTTCGCGGCCGCGCTCGCCGATCAGTCCGACGACGATCACGTCCGCCGTGGTGTAGCGCGCCATCATGCCAAGCAGCACGCTCTTTCCGACGCCGCTGCCGGCGAACAGTCCCAGCCGCTGGCCGCGGCCGACGGTCAGAAGCGCATTGATCGCGCGCACGCCGACATCGAGCGTGGTAGCGATCGGTGCGCGCTCGATCGGATTGAAGGGCCGGCTTTGCAGCGGCCGCAACTCATGCGCGCCGATCGGTCCGAGTCGATCGAGCGGGCGGCCCGCGCCGTCGACGACGCGGCCGAGCAGCTCGTCGCCCACCGGCAGGTACTTGCCCTGGTCGGTTGCGCGCCGGCGGGCGTGCCACGGCTGGCCGACGCGCGGCCGCGCTTGCACCGGCTCGACCTGGCGGACCGACGCACCGGGCGAAACGCCGTGGATGTCGGAAACCGGCATCAGGAACAGCCGCTCGCCGGCAAAGCCGACGACTTCCGCCTCGACCGGCGGTCCGTGCCGCTGCTCGATCAGGCAGATGCTGCCAAGCGGCAGTTTGAGCCCGACGGATTCCATGACCAAGCCCGCTACGCGCGTCAACTTGCCGCGCAGGGGCGGCGCGCCCGCCATCGTCGCGCGCTGCTCGCATTGGCGCAGGAACTCGCCCACACGCCCCGGGAAGTCAGGCGGGCTCGAGCCAGTCATCGGAGCGCCCGAGATTCGCCAGCAGCCTGCGCCAGCGCGAAGGAACGGTCACGTCGAGATCGCATTGTTCGGTTTCGATTCGGCACCCGCCCGGCGCGATCGACGTGTCGTCGACAAGTTGACACCGAGCACCCAGCGGTTCCGAGTCAAGCAAGCTTCGGACCAATGCGCTATCCGTCGGGTTGACGCTCAACTCGACGCGTTGCGTCGACTGCGGCAACTGGCGCAACGCCGCGGACACGACCGGAAGGATGAATTCGCGGCGCACGGCAAGCGCCTCGCCGACCAGCTGGCGCGCGAGCACGAGCGCGAGATCGAGCACTTCGTCGGCGAGCCGCTGCTCGTGATCGCCCACGCTTTCGGCGAGCGTCGCGAGTAACGCCGCAAGACGCGCCCGTTCGCTCGCTGCTGCGGCGACGCCGGCCGCGTAGCCGGCGGCACGACCTTCGGCAATCGCCTGCTCGAGCGTCACTTGCTGCTCGCGCGCGCCGTCGGCGCCGTTCGCAGCGGGTGCAGCAAGCGAGGCGAGCTCCCAGCGCTGATAAGCCGATTGCCGCGCGCGCGATCCGGCGTCAGACGAACTCATCGTCGCCCTTGCCGCCGATCACGATCTGGCCTTCCTCGGCCATCCGGCGGACGATCTTGAGGATTTCCTTCTGCTCGGTCTCGACTTCGGACACGCGAACCGGGCCCTTCGCGTCGAGGTCGTCGCGCAGCATCTCGGCCGCGCGCTGCGACATGTTGCGGAAGATCTTGTCGCGCAGCTCCTCGTTCGCGCCCTTCATCGCGACGATCAGCGATTCGGACTGCACTTCGCGCAGCAGCGCCTGGATACCGCGGTCGTCGACGTCGAGCAGGTTCTCGAATACGAACATCTCGTCGACGATCTTCTGCGCGAGCTCGGCATCGTGCTCGCGCACCGCCTCTATGACGACGGTCTCCTGCGTCGCGCCCATGAAGTTCAGGATCTCGGCGGCCGCGCGCACGCCGCCCAGCGTCGATTTCTTCGCCTGCGTGCCGCCCGACATCAGCTTCGCGAGCACGTCGTTCAGCTCGCGCAGCGCGTTCGGCTGGATCGCATCGAGTGTCGCAATGCGCAGCACGACGTCGTTGCGCACGCGGTCGGGCAGTTGCGCGAGCACCTCGGACGCCTGGTCGCGGTCGAGGTGGACGAGGATCGACGCGATGATCTGAGGGTGTTCGTTGCGGATCAGCTCGGCAACGCTCGCCGCGTCCATCCATTTGAGGTTGTCGATGCCGCTCGCGTCGCCGCCGCCGAGGATGCGATCGAGCAGGTACGTCGCGCGATCGTCGCCGAGCGCGCGCGTCAGCACCGTGCGGACATAGCCGTCGGCGCCAGTGCCGATCGGCGTGCGGCTGGCAGCCGCCTCGTGGAACGTCTCGAGCACCGACTCGATCTTCTCGCGCGTGACACCTTGCATGCGTGCCATCGCCTCGCCGATCTTCTGCACTTCCTTCGGCGCAAGATGCTTCATCACTTCGGCGGCCGCGTCTTCTCCGATCGAGAGCAGCAGCAGCGCGCTGTCGTTGACGCCGGCGTCATTCACTCTTCGTCACCCAGCTCTTGACGACGTTGGCGACGACGCGTGGATCCTGCTGCGCGACGAGCCGCGCGCGCTGCAGCGCCTCTTCGCCGCCGGCCGGGCCGGGCAGCGCCGACGCAAGCGCCGGCGAGGCGAGCGCTTCGGCGGCCGCGATCTCGACGCGCTCGGAAGCGCGGCGCAACGCCGGTCGCAGCACACCGAACACCAGGTATGCAACGAGCAGCGTGAACGCGGCGTAACGGCCGGCGTCCTTCGCCATCGCGATCGTGTCCGCCTGTTTCCAGAACGGCACTTCCGGCGCAGCGGCTTCCTTCTCCGGCTCGTTGAACGCGACGTTGACCACGTTGAGCGAGTCGCCGCGCTCCTTCGAATAGCCCATCGCCTCGCGCACGAGCGCGTTGATCTGTTCCATTTCCGGCGCGGGGATCGCGGCCATCGTGCTCTTGCCGTCCGCCGCGGCCTGCCGTCGAAAGTTGACGACGACCGCGGCGGTGAGCCGCTTGACAGCGCCGACCGGGCTTTTCGTGTGCTGGATCGTCTTGTCGACCTCGTAGCTCGCGCTCTCGTCCTTGCGTGTGGACGTCGGCGTCGATGCGCTCGCCGTTGCGGCGGCCGCGCGGCTGTCGAGCTGCGCGGTGCCTGCGGCCGGCGGCTGATTCGACAGCGCGCCGGGCACGCCCTGCGCGCCGACGGCGGCGCCGCTCGTCGCCTGGCTCGACTGCTGCGCGCGAAGCGCGGCGCTTTTCGGATCGGCGTTCGGCTTGAACGTCTCGGCGACCGCCTCGACGTGCGTGAAGTCGACGTCGGCGGTCACCTGCACGCGCGCGTTGTTGCGCCCGACGATCGGCTCGAGGATGTCGACGATGCGCTGGATCGTTGCCTGCTCGACCGCCCGCACGTAGTTGAGCGACGACGGGTCGAGGCCCGGCGATTCGTTGGAATCGTGCCGGCGCGAAAGCAGCGTGCCGGTCTGGTCGACGATGTTGACGTTGTCGATCGAAAGCTCGGGAACGCTGCTCGCGACGAGGTGCACGATGCCCGAAACCTGCGCGCGGTCGAGCGTGCGGCCCGCGCGCAGCGTGACGAGCACCGAGGCGGTCGGCATCTGCTGATCGCGGACGAACACCGACGGCTTCGGGATCGCCAGATGCACGCGCGCCGCTTCGACGGCGGCGAGCGTCTGGATCGAGCGCGCGAGCTCGCCTTCGAGCCCGCGCTGGTAGTTGATCTGCTCCTGGAACTGCGTGGCGCCGAATTTCTGGTTGTCGACGAGCTCGAAGCCGACGATGCTGCCCTTCGGAAGGCCTTGCGACGCAAGACGCAGGCGCGTGTCGTGCACCTTGTCGGCGGGCACGAGGATCGCGCCGCCGCCTTCGGCGAACTTGTACGGAACGTTCATCTGCGTGAGCGCGGCGATCGTCGCGCCGCCGTCGCGGTCGGACAGGTTAGCGAACAGCACGCGCCAGTCCGGCGTCTGGCTCCACAGCCACGCGCCGACGACGATCGCGATCGCGGCCGCGCCGCCGATCATCATCACGAGCTTTTGCCGCAGCGGAAGCCGGCCCAATTGCTGGGCGACGCCTGTCGCAGGGGTCAGTGCACCGGTTGTGTCGTCTGCCAACGCTTCCACGGTCGATAGCAAAGGGGGAGGAGGGGACGACGCATTATTGCGACGCCCGCTGTCGACCAATCGCCCGAAAAAGCGGCCAATTGCATGCCATTTCGGCGCGCCGGGTCCGCGCGCGCGGGGCTAATCTGCGGTCAACGTCGCGGCGGCGCCCTCAGTCGCGGCCGCGCAAACGGAGAACACCGATGGCGATCGAACCACTCGGCATGGACGCGCTGCTCTCGAAGCTCAACGCCGCGCGCGAAATGACGCACCGGCTACCCGTCGCCGCACCTAAAGGGACGGCGGGCGTCGATTTCGCCTCCGCGCTCAAGGAATCGCTCGTTCGCGTCGATTCGGCGCAGGCCGCCGCTGCGACGCAAGCCGAGCGCTTCCAGCTCGGCGACCCGAAGGTGACCCTCGAGGAGACGATGGTCTCGCTCGCGAAGGCGAACGTCTCGTTCCAGCAGCTCGTGCAGGTGCGCAACAAGGTCGTGGCCGCGTACCACGACATCATGAATCTGCAGATCTGACACGTGTACTTCCAACTCTGAACACGAAGGTCACGAAGGACAAGAAGAAGACTGCCATCTGTCTTTCTTCGGCTCTTCATCGTGTTCTTCGTGTTGAGAGGTGGAATTGCCGCTGCGTTGTCTCAACCTCGACATCATGCTCGCGCGAGCCGTTCGCGCTCGACGCGGTTGATGTAGCGCTGCAGCAGCATCGTCGCCGGTCCGGACAAATCGACGAACTCGCCGGCGACCAGCCGCGAGCCGACGCGCGCGTCGTCGTTGGCCACTCGGACGACGCGAAGGTCGAACGCGATCATTCCGAGGCCCGGCAAGTTCATCCGGCAATGCCGGTACACGGTGCCCACGCTTGCACCCAGCGCGACCGACACGTCAGTCAGCGCGAGGCCGCCGCAGCTCAGGTCGAGCACGCGAAGCGAAACCGCCGCGTCGGCATTTTCGGGATTGGGTGTCACGAGCAGCGTGAGCGGGCTTCCAAGAGGAATCTTGATCCGGTAGAACTCGCGCCGCTGCAGTCGCGTCATCACGTCGGGGAAGCGGGCGAGAAACGCGGGAGCGCCGTCGTATTCGAGCGTGCCCGCGCACGGCGCCGTGAACTGGATGCGAATGTGATCGAGCTGCGTGATGAAGCGCACGTCGCCGGCGGCTAGCACGCGCTCGGTCGGCGCGCGATCGGCGCCGAAGTCGAACACGAGCAGGTTGTCGTTCGAGTGCACGGCGAGCACCGCCGTGACGATGAAATCGGTCGATCGAACGCCGTAGGCCGTGACGAGCGTGTGGTGCTCGGCGAGCGCGCGCATCGTCGAGACGATGTCGAGCCGCGAGCGCACTTCGTAGCGGCCGTCGCCGATCGCGACGTCGGCGGCGACGAGCGGGCTCGGCGCGAGCATTATCGCAGCCCCTCGCCGGAGGCGCCCGGCACGCTCGTGCGCGCATCGACGCGGTGCATCCACGCGAGCAGCTCGGCAATCGCGATGTAGAGCGACGGCGGAATGCGGGCGTCGAGATCGACCTGCATCAACAGCGCAACGAGGTCGCGTGACTCGTGCACGAACACGCCCGCTTCGCGAGCACGGCGCACGATCTCGTCGGCGAGCGCGCCGCGGCCCTTGGCGACGACGACCGGCGCCGCGTCCCCGTCGGCGTAGCGCAGCGCGACCGCGGTCGGCGAGCGATTAGCGCTCATCGGCGTGCCCGATCGAAAACGCGGCGAGGTCGAGCGAACGGGCGGCGAGCGCATGCGCGAGCTCGTCGTGCGCGCCGGCGAGGCGCGCCTGCGCGGGGTCGGTCGCGACGAGCCGCAGCTCGAGCGTGTCGCCGCGAAGCGCGAGCGTCGCCTCCACCTCGCCGAGCGACGGCAGCGTCAGCGCAATCCGCGTGCGCCACGCCGACGACGGCTTGTCGACGTCGCCTTCGTCGCGGCGCGCGCTTCGCTCGTCCTCGCGAATCTCGATCGACGCCTGCTGGTCCGGCCATGCGGCGCCCGACCATGTGACCGTCTTCGCGTCGAGCACCTCGAGTTGGCGCGAGACGACGGCGAGCTTTTCCGTGTCCTGCGGCAACGAAGCGGCGACCGGAGGTGTGGTCTCGGCGCGCGTTGCCGGCGTCCATGCCGCCTGCGGCTCGCGCGCGAGGGAGGCGAGCGCAAATTCGTCGCGCACCCAGCGCGCGAGATGCGATTCGTAGAACACGCCACTCGTCGTCACCGCCGTCTCGAGCGCGGCTGCAAGAGCAGGCGCGGGCACCGCGGGATCGGCAACGAGCGGCGGCGTCCTTGCGCGCGCCACGGTTGCGGCGGCGGCGTCAGCGGTCCGGCCTTGCACGCCGGTAAGCCAGCGTCCAGTCGCCGACAGCGCGAGCGCTGCGCTGGCCGTACCGGAGTCGACACCGCGAGGAATGGCTTGCGGGGCTAACGCGCCATCGGCGGCGCGCGACTCGCGCGGCGCCATTCGAGCATCGGATGCCGGATGCGAGTCGGTCCGATCGGGTTGCGACGTCGACAGCTCGCGTTCATCCGCCGCGAGCGCCGGCAGCATCGTGCGCAGCGCCGGGAGCGTGCGGATCGGGGCGTCACCGCGCAGCGACTCATTGGCATCCGCAGCGACCGGCGCCACGCGTGCCACACCGGCGACGGCCGCCGGAGCGCGCAGCGCGTCAGGACGCGCGTTGCCGTCGCGCAGCGCGCGCAGGAGAATGCCGAGCGTCTGCACATTCAGCATCGGATATCCGCATTCGCATAGCGGCGCGCGGCTCGCTCACGCGCGCTTGGCGCGGCGGGCGCGTGCGCCGACGTAAGGTGCCACCTGCGACACCCAGGGTTGCGTGATCTCGCGGATCTTCGCGTCGTCCGCGAGGATCGCGCGCAGGATCTCCAGCCGGCGGCGCCGCGCGGCCGCGTCGAGCTTGGTCGCCGGCTCGCCGATCGACTTCATCTGTCGAATGAGCTGCTCGCAAACCGATTCGGCTTCGGCGAGCGTCGTCCAGTCCGCATTCTCGGCGGCCTCGACCATCAGCTGCGAAACGCGGCCGATCTTCTCGTAGTACCCGATCAGCGCGGACTGCGCCGTTCGATTGCGTGTGTTTGCCATGATCATGCCGCTGCGATACGAGGACGCGGCGCGCCGACGTCCGGCGCAGCGCCATCGCCGATCGCCGCCCAGGCGCCGCGCAATTCGGTGAGGAGGGCGGCGACTTCGTCGAGTCCCGCGCGTTCGTTGCGCAAGCTCGCGATCAGAAGCCGCCGGTTCATGTAGTCGTAGAGCTCGTAGAGCTGTTCTGTCATTGCGCCGCCGCGCGCGCGGTCGAGGCTCGCCTTGAGCCCCTCGTCGATGATGCCGATCGCCTTCGAGATCGCGAGGCCCTTGTCGGCAATGCGGCCTGCGGCCAGATGCGACGCCGCATCGCCGATCGCGCGCAGCGCACCGTCGTAGAGCATCAGGATCAATCGGTGCGGGTTGGCCGCGGCCACGCCGGTCTCCAATCCGACTTTCGAGTAGGCTTGAGCGGCGCGCAGCGCATGCATGACCCGGGACTCCATCGTTGAACCTTCCCCTGGGTTATCGGCTTCGCGGGCGCGCGCTTGAGCGACGGCACGGGAATCACTTCGCGTTCGCGTTCTTCGTGAGTGCGGCGAGTGCGTCGAACTGCTGCGTGAGGTAGCTGCTCTGCGTGCTGAGGGCGGACAGCAGCGTGTCGAGCTGGTTGAACTGCCGCATGTAATTGGCCTCGATCTGCGTGAGCCGCTGGCTGAACGCGTCCTCGCGCTTCTTGATGCCGTCGATCGATTTTTGCAGGCCTTGGGTGCGCGCCGCGATCGCGCCGTCATCGTCGAGCACGTCGGTGACGAGGTGGTTCAGACGGTACGCGAAGCCCTGGCCGAACGTGACGCTGCCGCGATCGCCGAGCGCTCCGCCAGTCAGCGTGACCTTGAGTCCCTCGGTGGACGTACTGGTCGCGCCGACGAGCGTCTGTCCGCTGCCCGACGCCGCGATGCCGCCGATCGTGCCGGCGATATCGAGGCCGGCGGTCGACGTCGGCGCGCCGCCGAGCACCGTCGCCGCGGCGTTGCCGCTCGCGGCCACGTTGGACGCGGATCCGTAACGGCTCGACGTGATCGTGAGCACCCCCGCCGATTGCGTGACGGCGACACTCGCGCCGGCTTGCGTGAGCGCGCTCGCGCCGTTGATCTTCGCGCGAACTTCGGCGGCGAACGCGTCGGCGCTTGCATAGGTGCCCGCGGCGAGCGTCACCGTGACGGCGACGCCGTCGACGTTGACCGTGAGCGAGTCGTTGACGCCGGCGGTGATCGTCAGTCCCGCTGCGGCGGATCCGGCGAGGCTCGCCTGGCGCGCGAGTTGCGTGATGTTGAGCGCATACGTGCCCGGAAGCGTCTTGTCGGTGAACGCGGTGACGCTCGCGAGGCCGTCGCTCGCCGTGCCGACGGCGGCGAAGAGCTGCGTCACCGCCGACGGATTCGCCTTCAGCGCTGCGTCGAGCTTCGAGGCGTCGAGTGAGAGTGTGCCGTCGGCCTTGAACTGCACGCCCGCCTGCGACAGCGTCGTGAACGCGCCGGCCGGCAAGGCGCTGCCGAGAATTGAGCGCAGCTGCGACTGGATCCGCCGCACGGTGCCGTCGCCGGTCAGCGCCGACGCCTGCTTCTGAGCGGCGTCGTACTTGGTGAGGTTCGTCAGCGTCGAGACGAGCTGGTTGTACGCGGTGACGAAATTGCCGACGAGCGTCGTCACCGCGCCGCTGTTCGCGGCGACCGTCAGCGTTGCCGGCGCGTTGATGTTCGTCTTCAGCAGATTGAGCGTGACGCCCTGGATCGCGTCGCTCACGGTGTTGGTCGGCTTGTGCACGATGATGCCGTCGATGATGAGCGTTGCGTCCTGGGCGGCGACTTTCTGTGTCAGGTTCTTGCCACTGCCGGCCGCCGCCGCCGGGTCGAACGCGAGCTGCGACAGTCCGGCCGCATCGGTTGCGTTGCCGTCGTCGTCGGCGACCGTGATCTTGAGGCTGTTGGCCGCGCCGGTCGTGTTCGACGTGATCACGAGCCGGCTACCGGCAGCGCTGCCGTCGTTGACGATCGTCGCGGTGACGCCGATCTGGGCCGCATTGACCGCATCGCGGATCCCGGCGAGCGAATTCTGACCGGGTGCGATGGTGACGGTTTTCGCGCCCGTTCCGCTCGACGTGAACGCGACGCCGTCGAACGTTCCGAAGTCGAACGTCAACGTGCCCGAGCCGACGGCGTCGGTCGCATTCGCGAATCCCGACGACGCGAGCTTGTGCGCCTGCGCGAGCGCCGTTACCTCGACCGAGTAGGCGCCCGCGACCGCGGTCGAGCCGACACTCGTCGTGAGAAGCGCCGAATCCGATACGCTGGCGGCGAGCGTCCTGAAACCGGACGCGCTCGCGAGGCTCGTGAGCGTGCCTTGAAGCGCTGCGAGCGCGTTCTTCAGCGCTCCGTATGCGGATATCTTCGACTGGTCGGTCGAAATCTGCGCGTCCATCAGCGTGAGCGGCCGCTTTTCGACCGCCATCAGCTTGGCGACGATGCCGGCGACGTCGAGGCCGGAGCCGACGCCGGGCGAAGCGAGCGTCGAGGAGGAGGTCGAATTGGTCGCCATCTGGACTTTCCGTGTTCGTTGCGCGTTACGCTTCACCGCGGACAAGCAGCGTCTGCATCCGCTCGAGCGCGCGCGCGATCGCGAGCATCTCCTGCGATGGTACCTGTCTCAGCACGCTCCGGTCCTGCGTGTCGATGATCCGGATGACGATCTTGTCGGTGTCCGGATCGACTTCGAATTCCAGTGCCTGCGTGAACGTCTGGATCGCCCGGTTCGCGCTCGCCACGGCGGCGCGCACGTGGTCCGCGCTCGCCTGCGGATCGCCCGGCACGCCCACCAAAGTCACGGGCGCGGCGGGCGGATCACGCCGCGGGGCCGAAACGCCAACGCCCTCAGCCGCTCGCGCGGTCAACGGCGCCGGGCCGTCGATTCGCTGGAGCATCACTGACTCCTTCAATCGAGACCCCGGCCGGGATCGCCGGCCGGGCTTTTCAACATGCGATCATTACTTGAGCAGCGCCAGCACGTTCTGCGGCAGCGCGTTGGCTTGCGCGAGCATCGCCGTGCCCGCTTGTTGCAGGATCTGCGCACGCGTCAGGTTGGCCGTCTCGGCCGCGAAGTCGGTGTCCTGGATCCGGCTGCGCGACGCGGACAGGTTCTCCGCGACCGTTTGCAGGTTTGCTACCGTCGAGCTGAAGCGGTTCTGCACGGCGCCGAGCGTCGCCCGCGCGGTGTTGACCGCGGAGAGCGCCGCATCCATCTGCGTCATCGCCGTGTCCGCGCCCGCGACCGACGAGATGTCGAGCGCCGCGAAGCCGGTGACCGTCGTCGGCGCTGTCGTAGCGGCGGTAAGGCCGGTATTTGCCGTCGACGCGGTCGCGCCGAATGCGTTGACAATGACGCTACCGCCGCTTGAATTGGTCAGTGTCACCTGCGTGCTGTTGAGCACCGTGGCGTAGACGTTGGTCGTCCCCGACACCGAGTTCACGGCCGCAGCGATGCTGGCCGCGCGGTTCGCCGCGTTGGTGTCGAGCGCAATAGCACCGACGCTCGTGCCGTTGATTTGCAAGTCGCCGGCGGTGATTGCCGTGAACGCCGTGGCAGCCGCACCGGTGACCTGCGCGATGGTCGACGTGCCGAGGGCCGCCGACTGCGCGTTGACGATCCCCGAGACCGTGATCGTTTCGCCGACGTTCGCGCCGACCTGGAACGCCTGGTTCGTGAACGAGCCGTCGAGGAGCTTCACGCCGTTGAACGACGTCGTCGTCGCGACGCGGTCGATTTCCGCCTTCAGCTGCGCCGCTTCCGTTTGCAGTGCCGCACGGTCGGTCGTGCTGTTCGTCGCATTGCGCGATTGCACGGCCAGTTCGCGGATACGCTGCAGGTTGTTCGTCACTTCGGCGAGCGCGCCTTCGGCCGTCTGCGCGAGCGAGATGCCGTCGTTGGCGTTGCGCGCCGCCTGGTTCAGGCCGTTGATCTGCGCGGTGAAGCGCTGCGAGATCGCGAGCCCCGCGGCGTCGTCCTTCGCGCTGTTGATGCGCAGGCCGGATGACAGCCGTTGCAGCGACATGGCAAGGCTCGATTGCGAGGCATTCAGGTTGCGTTGCGCATTCAGTGATGCGATGTTGGTGTTGATGATCTGAGGCATTTGCGCTCTCCTCTGGAGGACTCCGGCAACATTGCCGATTACGGCTGCCCCAAACATGTCGGGCTGCAAAGCCGTCAAGGGCGTTATCGGAACCGGCGCGGTGAAACTTGAGCCGCACGTCGCGAATCGCCGTTTGCGGATGCGATTCCGACCGTCGCGGTGCGACCGGCGACCTCTCGACTCGAAGGTACGTGCGCGTATGCGAGCGCGATCGCTCGAACTGCGCAGCGATTCGGCCGCATTTCGCCGAATCTGTTCACGACAGGATGAAACGGGTGCCGTAACAGGGCTGTAGCGAACACGCTGCAGTGACGGCCGTTGCAGTCTGTTCAGGTGGAAAAAGCGCGACCGTCATAGCGGCGACTATGACAATGGCATAATCGGTGCGCGTTTCGCCGACACGATCTTTTGCGCAGCGCCGACGCGATTCATCGGCGCACGCCGCTGTATCGACGCTCGCGCGATGTCGATGATGGCGTCAACCCGTCATCCACCCATCGGAGCGATCACGTGAAGACCGAACAGATGCTCGAAGAGATTCGCGAGGCGAACCTGAGTTACCTGATCCTCGCGCAGCACCTGATCCGCAGCGACAAGGCGGAAGCGCTGTTCCGGCTCGGCGTGAGCGAGGAGGTCGCCGACATCATCGAACGGCTGTCGACCGCGCAGCTGCTGAAGATCGCCGCGTCGAACATGCTGATGTGCCGCTTCCGCTTCGATGACGAAATCGTATGGGGCCTGCTGACGAGCCACGGCCGCGACCGCGGCGTGGCCGGTGCGCACGCGGCGATCCTGATGGCCGCGGCGCTGCCCGAGGCGGCCTGACATGCGCGGCAAGAGCGTGGTCGACGACGCCCGCGAAGTGCGGCGCGCGAGCGAGCTGATCGAGCTCGGCGCGCGGTTGCAGGTGCTCGAGTCCGAGACGAATCTGTCACGCGAGCGGCTGTTGCGGCTGTACAAGGAATTGCGCGGCAAGAGCCCGCCGAAGGGCATGCTGCCGTTCTCGACGGACTGGTTTGTCACTTGGCTGCCGAACATCCATGCGTCGCTGTTCATGGCGATCGAGCGCAACCTCGAGAAGACGAGCGTGCTCGAGCCCGTCGACGCCCTCGCCAAGGCGTATCGGTTGTACGTCGAGCAGTGCGTGAGCCACGATCTCGAGCCCGTGCTCACGATCACGCGAGCATGGCGCCTGGTGCGCTTCGTCGAGGCCGGCATGCTGAAACAGGCGAAATGCACGCGCTGTCACGGCCCGTTCGTCGTGCGCGAATTCGATCTGACGCGCCACTATGTATGCGGGCTGTGCCAGCCGCCGGCGCGCGCCGGCCGCACGAAGCAATCAACCGCGCGCGATCGCGCATTCGTCGCCGAAGCGGCCGCCTGCTGAAAGTAGTGGCGTCAGGTCCGGGCGAAGCGCGCTGACTGAACGGCTGCGCTCGGCGCAACGCTGACCCGAGCCGTTTTCCTCAAGAATCGGCCGCCGCTGCCGAAATCCCGTGTTGTCCGTCGCCGCTTTTGCGCCCTCGCTGGGGCGCGCGCGGCGCGCGGCCACGCCAAGAACAACGGGAAGCGACAATGCTGGTGCTGATCGGGTATGTGATCGTGGCGAGCGCCATCTTCGGCGGCTTCGCGCTCACCGGCGGCCACCTCGGCGCGCTGCTGCAGCCCGTCGAGCTGTTGATGATCGGCGGCGGCGCCATCGGCGCGCTGATCGTCGGCAATTCCGGCAAGTCGCTCAAGGCGCTCGCGGGCGCGCTGCCGCCAGCTTTCAAGAGCTCCAAGTACAACAAGGCGCTGTACATGGAGCTGATGAGCCTGCTCTACGAGCTGCTGCAAAAGATGCGCAAGGAAGGGTTGATGTCGATCGAGCGCGACGTCGAGACGCCCGCCGAAAGCGCGCTCTTCAGCAAGTACCCGAAGGTCGCGAACGACCACCACCTGATCGAATTCATGACCGATTACCTGCGGCTGATGGTGAGCGGCAACATGAATGCGTTCGAGATCGAGAACCTGATGGACAACGAGATCGAGACGCACCACCACGAAGTCGAGGCGCCCGGGCATACGCTGCAGAAGGTCGCCGACGGCCTGCCCGCTTTCGGCATCGTCGCCGCCGTCATGGGCGTCGTGCACACGATGGAATCGGTCGGGATCCCGCCGGCCGAGCTCGGCAAGCTGATCGCGCAGGCGCTTGTCGGAACGTTCCTCGGCATCCTGTTCGCGTACGGCCTCGTCGGGCCGCTGGCGACGCTGCTCGAGGCGCGCGCAAAGGAGTCGACCAAGATTCTCGAGTGCATCAAGGTGACGCTGCTCGCCTCGCTCAACGGTTATGCGCCGGCGATCGCGATCGAGTTCGGGCGCAAGGTGCTCTATTCGACCGAGCGGCCGACGTTCCTCGAGCTCGAAGGCCACGTGAAGGGCGCGCGCGGCTGACGTCACGCCCGCGGACACCGACGTGAGCGGAGAAGAGAAGCCGCCGATCATCATCCGGCGCATCAGGCGGCGCGCCGAAGCGCACCATGGGGGCGCGTGGAAGATCGCGTACGCGGATTTCGTCACCGCGATGATGGCGTTCTTTCTGCTGATGTGGCTGATCGGCTCGACGACGAAGGGCGACCTCGAAGGCATCGCCGAGTATTTCAAGACGCCGCTGAAGGTTGCGCTGGCCGGCGGCTCCGGAAGCGGGGACAGCTCGTCGGTGATACAAGGCGGCGGCACGGACCTTTCGCGCACGACCGGTCAGCGCAAGCAGGGCGAGAAGCCGCCGGAGAAGCGGATCATCAACCTGCAGGCGGCGCAGGCCGAGCTCGAGCGACAGGAGCAGCTGCGCCTCTCCGACCTCAAGCAGCGCATCGAGGCGGCGATCGACGCGAGCCCGACGCTGCAGAGCTTCAAACGGCAGCTCAAGATTGACATGGTGCCCGACGGCCTGCGCATCCAGATCGTCGACGACCTTAACCGGCCGATGTTCGACAGCGGCAGCGCCGTGCTGAAGCCGTACACACGCGAGATCCTGCTGGAACTCGCGAAGATGATGAACGACATGCCGAACCGGATCTCGCTGTCCGGCCACACCGACGCGGCGAAGTACGCGGGCGGCGAGCGTGGCTACAGCAACTGGGAGTTGTCGGCGGATCGGGCGAACGCGTCGCGTCGCGAGCTCGTCGCGGGCGGAATCGCCGAGAAGAAGATCCTGCGCGTGACCGGTCTCGGCGAGGCATCGATGCTCGACAAGGCCGACCCGCTCAATCCGGTCAACCGCCGGATCAGCATCATCGTGCTCAATCGCAAGGCCGAGGAGCGCATCCTGAGCGACGGGCTCGCCGATGCCGCGCCGCCCGGCCAGCCGGCTGAGGCGAGCGAGGCGCCGCCGACCGAACAGCCCGCTCCGGCGCGCTGACGGCGCCTTGCCGGTCGCGCCACGCGGCGCCGGTTTGCAATATGCGGCGCAAATCGGCCGCTTATCGCGTCATCGCGCCGTGAGCGCGGCCGCGACAATCACGCCATCGAAGCGGAATCCGCACGATGGCCGACGACCACGACGTAGAGCGAAATTACCCGGCGACACCCCGCCGGCTCGAGCAGGCGCGCGAGCGGGGGCAGGTCGCGCGCTCGCGCGAGCTGACGACCGCCGCCGTCGTCGGTGCCGGCGCCGTGGCGCTGTCGCTGCTTGGCCCCGCGCTGTCGCGCCATTGCCTGCAACTGTTCCGTGACGGTCTCGCGCTCGACCGTGACGCCGCGTTCGCCGACGGGCGCATGGTCGTCGCGCTGTCCTCGCTTGCCGGCGCAGCGCTCACCGCGCTCACGCCGCTTCTCGCCTTCATTCTCATCGCCTCGCTCGCGGCGCCGCTGCTGCTGTCGGGCTGGGTGTTCTCGACGCAGGCGCTCGTTCCCGATTTCAAGCGGTTGAACCCGCTCACCGGGTTTTCCAACATCGTGTCGAAGCACGCGCTCGCCGAGCTCGTGAAGGCGGTCGCGAAATCCGCATTGCTGGGCGGCATCGGCGGATGGTCGATCGTGCATGCGTGGCACGAGATGCAGATGCTCGCTGGACAGGATCTCGGCGGCGCGATCGCAGCGGTCGGCGCCGTCGTGACGACTGCGTTCTACGCGCTCACGGGCGGTCTCGCCTTGATCGCGCTCGCCGATGCGCCGTATCAGCTCTGGCGCTATCACGATCAGCTCAGGATGACGCGCGAGGAGCTGCGCCAGGAGCTGCGCGAAATGGAAGGCGACCCGCAGCTCAAGGCTCGCGTGCGCAGCCTGCAGCGCGCCGCGTCGCGCAAGCGAATGATGGCGGCCGTGCCGAAGGCGACGGTCATCGTCACCAATCCGACGCATTATGCGGTGGCGCTCGACTATCGCGAGGGCATGCGCGCGCCGAAGGTCATCGCCAAGGGCATCGAGCTCGTCGCGCACAAGATCCGCGAGATCGGCGCCGCGAACGGCGTGCCGATCCTCGAGGCGCCGCCGCTCGCTCGCGCGCTCTATCGGCACGCCGAGATCGACAGCGAGATTCCGCCGGCGCTCTATACGGTCGTCGCGCAGGTGCTCGCGTACGTCTATCAGGTGCGCCGCTACCGCGCGCAAGGCGGGCCGCCGCCCGTCGTCCCGAGCGAGCTCGACTTGCCGGCCGGCTTGGACCCGGGTGCGCAGGACGGTGGCGCATGAGCCCCTCACCCCTTCCCCCTCTCCCCGTGGGCGAGGGGAAA
>WNFU01000055.1_pt1 | contig 130244 bp, 141 predicted proteins | sample 5400121 | NCBI WGS metagenome assembly WNFU01 (sample SAMN13153360, study PRJNA577476) | soil metagenome | isolation source: 100 cm soil or saprolite under grassland replicate 1 | place: USA:California | collected 2016-06-15
GCTGACGCGTCGAGAGGGTCGAGAAGAGGGGTAGGGCGCTGAGCACGTTCTCCCAGTCACGCGTGGTGGGCCGCTCCCACGACTTGTCGACGAGCATTTGAAGCAACCGGGTTTCCTGCTTCGGCACGATGTCTATTCTTGCGCCATCCGGAAGCCGCGGGCGAAACGTGCCTCGTAATGAAGGGGTCCCCCCCGGTTCGAGTCCGGGCGTCGGCTCTCCTATCTAAGCCAAATCAGCAGGCTGCACGGTTCGTTCGAGGCCGTGTGTCAAGCCGGTGTGTCAAGTTGACAGGAGCGATCGGGACACGAACCCGCGCGGCGTCCGGCGTGACAGATCAGTCTGCAGAACGGCTGGGCTGGTCAGACATGGTCAGAGCCGCAGGGCTCCAGCCCGGAGTGGCGTCGGCACGCGCGGGATCTGCCTTGGTGGGTCAGGGTGTTCTGACCTGCCCCCTGACCCAGATCGGCGCCTGAGTACCTCCGTCCGGACCGCGTGAGAGACTCCGCACGCGCCGTCTCCTTCGACGCGCGGTCGTTACTGAGATAGCTCGGCGGGTCAGCCAGCGGGAACTGGCTGGCCCGCGTTCCCTCGGCAACGCGGTTCCGTCCGACTGCGCTCTTACCGTTCGTCCCCTCAGTTAACGACGCCCCACTGTCGTTCCCGCGGCATGGGCCAATCGAAGGAGGCCGAAGTGGTTCTCATCGTCACCTACGACCTGCATCAGCCTGGTCGCGACTACCCCAAGATCGAAGAGGTCCTGAAAAAGGCCAGGTCGTGAGCGCATCCGCAGGGGTCGGTTTGGTTCCTCGACACCGACAACGAACCCTCGACGTGGCGTGACCGCCTCGCCAACGCGGGCGATCCCAACGACGAGTTCTTCGTGGCGCGGATGCATCAGTACTGGGCTTCTCGAAACCTCGGCGACCGGATGAATGCGTGGCTCAAGGATCCGGCTCGTTCCTGGTAACGCAATGTCGGACATGAGGACGGCTCGGGCCTCAGCCGGGAGGCGGTGCCTCAGCGACCAGTTACTTCCTTCTCCGGCTCTTGTGCCTGTTCCCAGTGAGTTCGTTCTTCGAGCACGAGCCTTTCGACCTCTTCCCAATCGTCTGCCCGAGGGCCAGGGAGATCGCGATTCGTTGAGTTCGCGAACACGATCGTCGGAGCGACCGCGCGAAGGGCCTCAACGTTGCTCGGCGCGTCTTCGACGTAGAGGTCAGCTCCGACGGCGACCTTCTCGCCGGTGAAGCAGAGATCTCGATACGGAATGCCGTAGTTGTCCAACCAATCGACCGTCTGTTGAACGGCTTCGCGATGGAAGTGCGCGATGAACAGGCGGTGCGTGATGATGCGGATGTGTACATCGGCGTCGGACAGTCTCCGTAGTGCGGGGGCGGCGCCCTCGATGACCTGCATCCGTCGGAAGAGCCCGCGCTGAGTTACCGCAAAACGGTGCATGTCCTCATACCGCTCGGGCGTCATGCCCCACTCTGAGAGCCCATAGGTGACTTCGGGTGTGAGGTCATCCAGAGGTATGCCGAGCCACTCAGCAGCGACGTTCCGCATGAAGTCGTAGAAGTCCCCAACGACGCCGTCTAGGTCCACGCCGAGGACGAATCGCTTAGCCATCGCGCAAACTCTTGTCCGCGCCGACGGCGTTGTCCAGAGCAGGAGTCGAGCGGTCGAGGCTCCCGTGGCGTCCTGTGGGGCTGTAAAAATGCCCGCCCGTGAGTGGACGTGAGGATCGCGAGGTCGCCGAGGTTCGTGCCTTCTTCGAAGCGAGGAACCGGAGCTTCCTCGTCGGCGAGCGTGACGGCGCTTGGGAGGTGACATTCCCAATCAAGGGCTACCCAAGTTCCGCGCCGTATGCCGTTGGACGAACGCCGGACGAGGCGGCGCGTAACGCCCTTGCGTTGTGGTTCGACCGTCCCGACCTAGGGGGTCGAGCCTCTCGTTAGCGCGCTGGCCTGTGCGCGTGCGCACCTCTCCTCATAGTCCGGTCCAGATAGAGAAGCGCTAGGCTCACATCTCCGGCCCCCAACCGAGACGGAAGGGAGGCCGCAGTTGTTCACCTACCGCCTGGTTCTCGAGGACGGCACACCCGCCGAGCCGCCGACGTTCGTCTCGTCGCGGCCGGACTGGCATGAGGGCGACAAGCTGCTGATCCGGCCTGGGCTCGAGTACCGCATCGTGGAGGCGCGCAGCGCCGAGGACGTGAGTGGCGTTTGGGTCGTCCAGCGCGTTTAGAGGCGTACGCTCGGCGCATGAGACGGGCAGGCGTTGTTGGCATAGTTGCCTCGCTCCTACTGGTCTGTATCGGCGCCGCGGTCGCCGCAACGAATGGGACCACGCGGGCCGTCTCGCACGGATGCGGTCACGCGCGATGGAACGTGAAGACTCTGGCTGATCGGCCGAAGCTGGATAAGGAATGGCAAGCCGCGACAGTCGAGGAACTCGGTATGAACGATGCGCCAACCCATGTTGGCGACAAGCTCGAACGGCAGACCGGCTTCGACCGCGTCGAGTTCACGGTCTTTCCGCGTTGACGCGCGGCTAGTCGGCTGGAAAATTTCGGCCGACGACCAAGACATTCACTTTGTCATTCGCGACCTCGACACGAATCACACGCTAATCGCGGAGTTCCCAGCGGACGCGTGCGTCCCGACCGCAGATCCTTCTACCGGACAAAAAGGGACGCGCAAGAAAGACAGCTCCAAGATGTCGGCCGCGCGAGCTGCTGTCACAAAGGTATTCATCTACTCCTGATCGCTCTAGCAACCCGCAACAGCGCTCCAGACTGATTTTGCAAGGCGGAGGTCGCCGGTTCGATCCCGGCACGCTCCACTGAACCTGGATCAAGACGAACCGTACGGCTGCGCGGAGGCATCACGACTTGGTCGGGTTCTGTATTGCGAGGCCCGTTGTCGTCGCGCCGAAGCCGGCATAGACGGCGAGGGGGCCTGGGGGCGTCAGCAGTGGATGATTCGACAAGTCGGCAGACCATTGCTGGGCGAGTTCCGCCAGTACCCAGGCCACGTCCCGTCAAGTGGTGTGCGAGTTGAGGGCGCCATCCTCGCCTGACGTCTACGCGGCTGCTTCGATCGCGACCACCTCCTCCGGCTCGTCGATGGGATCGGCGAGCGCTTTCACGATCGACTCGGCACTCATGTAGCGGCGGGCTACGGCCCACTCGTCGTGTTGCTCGGCAAGGAGAGCGCCGACCAGGCGGACGATCGCGGGCCGGTCGGGGAAGATGCCGACGACGTCGGTGCGGCGGCGGATCTCCTTGTTCAGCCGCTCGAGCGAGTTGTTGCTCCAGAGCTGCCGCCAGTGCTCCTTCGGGAAGCCGGTGAAGGCGAGGATCTCAGGGCCGGCCTCGTCCAGGAGTGCAGCCGCCTGCGGGAAGCGACCCTCGAGCTGGGAGACGATGCGGCCGTGCTGCTCGCGCACCGACTCGGCGTCGGGCTGCGCGAAGATCGAGCGCACCATCGTCGCGACGAAGGACTGCGCGCTCCTCGGCACGCGCGTGAGCATGTTGCGCATGAAGTGGGTGCGGCAGCGCTGCCAGGCGGCGCCGGGCTGGGCGTCCGATGTCACGAGACGGACGCCGGCGAGCCCGCGGGCGACGAGCGAGCGCAGGAAGGCGAGCCAACCTGCTCCGTCCTCCGTCGTGACGACGTCGAGCCCGAGCGACTCGCGGAAACCGTCGCGGTTGACCGCGACCGCGTGCACGACGCAGACGTTGACCGTGCGCCCGCCCTCACGGCACTTGACCTCGAGCGCGTCCAGGACCAGATACGGATAGGGCGCGCCCTCGAGCGGGCGGGTACGGAAGTCCTCGACGATCCGATCGAGCGACTTGGCCAGCCGCGACACCTGGCTCTTCGACATGCGTTCGACGCCGAGCTGCTGCACGAGCTTCTCGACCCTGCGCGTCGAGACGCCGGCCAGGTAGGCGTCGGCGATCACCGACACGAACGCCTGCTCCGCCCGCCGGCGCGGCTGCAGCAGCCAATCCGGGAAGTAGCTGCCCTGCCGCAGCTTCGGGATCGCGAGCTCGATCGTGCCCACGCGCGCGTCCCAATCGCGCTCGCGGTAGCCGTTGCGGATGTTCACCCGCTCCGGCGAGCGCTCGCCGTAGCCGGCACCGCAGAGCACGTCCGCCTCCGCGCCCATCAGCGCCTGCGCGAAGTCCTGCACCATCGCCCGCAACAGATCCGGGCTCGCCTGCTCGAGCTGCTTGCGCAACCAGCTCGAAAGCTCCATCGTCGTCTCGACCACCGTGCTTCCTCCTCGCTGAGTCTCCGACAAGACCTCGCGAGGATGGCGCGGTGGTCAGCTACCACGGGCCCTGCGGGCCCGTCGTCGCCGTCTCGCTCGCTTCAACTAAGAGCAGCGAGCCAGCGACGAAGCTCACCCCACCACGCTCGAACACCACGAACGGGGACGCTACTCAGTACCCCATTGACGTATGTGCCGTCGCGACGGATGTACGACCGGACGTATTGGCTCTTCGGAAAGCCTGCGGCGTTCAACCCTCCGTAACCCCATGCGTACACGTTCGGAAAAGACACCGTCGGCCCAGCTCTGCGCCAGTAGATCGAGCTGAGATCTGGTGAGAACCGTCGGTCGATGGCGCCGTAGTTACGCACACGGACAGTGGTTTCGGACGGTGCCGGCGCAGCCGGCGAGTTGAAGCAGGTCGGCGGGTAGCGCTGGGCCGGAAAGCGCTGGGCCGGATAGCTCTGGGCTGGGAAATGTTGGGCGGGATAGTGCTGGGCCGGGTAATGCTGCGGTGGATACCAGTGGCCTCCGAGCCAGAATCCCGGAATCGTCACAGCCGGAAGAGTTACGGCCGGGACCGTCACCGCCGGAATCGTCAAGGCCGGAACGGTGAACGCTGGAATCGTGAACCCGGCCAGCAGACGCGCTTGTTGGGCACAGCCTCCGCTGGCTGCACTGCGGCCGACGCGAAGAGCGCCGTCATCGCGACGGCCGCGGCGGCGGCAACGACGGCTAGTTTCCTACCCCATTGGAGGAACTCTGGCTAGAGGAGCAGAGCCGCTGCCCCAGCGGCGATTCCGCCTGGCACATAACCCTGCACCCAGCCGAGCCTCTGGTAGGACGCGTCGTAGACATCCCATCGACCAGCTGACGACTGGCGTACAAAGCCGACAATCGTATAGTCAAATGAGTAGATGTTCCACTTCGTCGAATAGGACTGTCTCGTGAAGCCGAGCTGCGAGTAATCGGAGCCGAAGATCAGCCACTTCGTCGAGTAGGACTGCCGGACGTATCCAGCCATGGAATACGAGCTGTCGTAAACGTTCCACTTTGTCGAGTACGACAGACGCGCGTAGCCAACACGTGAGTACGAGCTGTCGTAGACATACGCGGTCGTCGACAGAAGGCTGACGCTGTCCCTGCCGTGCGTCGCTACCTGGGCGCCGAACGAGGCACCGGCTGGCCCGGTGACGGCAAGCGCCGCCGGAACAAGCATTGCCAGAACCATGAATGTGCGTTTCATGCCACAAGCATCGCCAGCCCTCCGGGCTCGATCAATGGGCCAAACGGCCCAAAGCTTCGACCTTCGAGGCCCACCGGCGCAGCGGGTCGTATAGCGGCGGCACGGTTTGGAGGCGACGCCTCCTTTGCTCTCGTCCTCGCCACGATCGGACGGCGGCTGCTGCAGGAAACGCTGGGGTCGGGGCTTTGCAATCACGCAATTTGCCAGTGCAAGACCTGACCCCAGACGTTCCTTCGTCAATAGGGACCGAGACCGTACCGCGCGGCGCATCTCGCTGATGCCACACTCACTCGCTGTATCGAGGCGGTAGCGGCGAACATAGTGCTGTTCGCCGTTCGACTCGGGTTGGAGGCGCTGTACCTGCGAGTGACACCGCTCGTTGCCCTCGTGACGCATCTATTTTCCGTCGAAGTAGCGTCGTCGGATCCCCGGACGATGTACGTGCCGCTTGTCGATCTACCGCAGGATTGGGCGACAGGCGTGAGCTACGGTCATATCGGGCGGACGAAGCCATGGACCACCGTCCCACTGACGGTGTGACCCACGCCGACCCGCGCGAAGCAAGCGAATAGCAGCACTCTCTGGATGCGCGTCTACCCGCTCCGTACGTACGACCTCCCTGACGTGGGCGACCACTTTAATCCACTTCACTGGTCGTACCGACTCGCGGATTAACGTCGATCCGACCATCGAAATATTGCCGGCGCGAGATCGGCTGCTACGGATCCTCGTCGACGGAGTCATAAGGGGGTTCACGACGTTCGGTGCGGGTGCGCCGGTGGTGTGCCTCACGGAGAGCTCGAAGGCCGCCGTGCTGGAACTGCTGCGCGAGCGCAGGTACGAGCCGTGCGGGATCGGCTTCGCAAAGCAGCTCGTCTTCGACAAGAACGGCGGGCCGGCACTGTACGTTCGAGGTGACGAATGGGAGCCGGCGACAGCATCATTGCCGTACCCTCTCCGGTCGCGACTCGTCCGTTTCTGGCCCGGTGCCGACGCCGACCCCGGCGAGCTACTTCCCCAGCACCTCCGGACGACGTCCGAATGGCTCCATGAGCGCGAGTGGCGAGTACCGCTCGAACTTCGCTTCGGATGGGGCGACGTGAAGTTCTTGATCGTCCCACACGCTGGTTGGCAGGCGTTCTATGCGAACTGGATCGAGGCATGGGCAGGACCGGAGTACGCGGCGGTATTCGCGGCCGTTCCCGCGGTCGTGCTCGATGACGGAGGGAACGTTTTGCTGGATCAGTTCGGGATCTGGTCGTAGTGCTTGGTGCGGCGGTACGTGCCTCAGTCAGTTCGTGAGCTTCAGAGGGTCGGCCGTGACGTGGTTTGCGCAACGCAAAGTTGCGCCCACACACGAAAGCCCCGCTCCGGCGGGTTTTTGTTTCCCCGCAAGACAACGCTGGGCAAGCCGGAACGGCGTTTGGCAACCGTTTTGGCAACCGATTCGCTCGCACGGACTGCGGGGGGCGGGTTCGACCTGGCCCGGCTACCCTGACGCCGCCACGAAAGAGGCGCCGCGCGAACTTGTGATCCGCCGACGCCGTGAGACCACGGAGAGTGCACCTCCATGCCTGCATCTGACTCTACTGCGGCCGGGCCGCCACCGGCCCCACATCGACATCACCTACACGACCACCGATCGGTTCGTGTCACCCGCTGGTCATCGTGACCCCGTAGGGTTCGCAAACTGGGCGGTCGAGTTCGGCAGCTGTGGGCCGCGACGGTGCCTTGCTTACCGGCGGCCCGCGGGCACACGTCTCGAAGTGATTGCGGTCAGGCGCGTGAGGTGAGGCGGCGGGCGACGAGTTCGATCGGGCGGACATATTCGCCGCGGTTGCGTAGTGTGCGACGGAGCCCGTGGTTGAGGGGGTCGATTTCGCATCGGCCAAGACCGCCCGCGTCAGCGATGAGGTATCGAAGTTCGAAGGCCATTTCGTTCATGAAGCCGAGTGTGCTGCGGCTCGCGGTCTTGGCAAGCCGAACACTCTCGGGCTCAAGCTCGGAGAACGTGTCGGTAGGCAGGCTCTCCGCGCGGAGCTCGATTTCGATGGCCGCGACGAGGTAGTCGCCGAGCGGGCGGAGATCCGCGCTGCGAACACCTGCCCGGAAGACGGAGAACAACGTGCCGGCGTTGGTGAGCAGGATGCACTTTTGCCGGTCGATCCAGAGCAGGTTCAGATACCAGTCGTCTTCGGTCGTGCGGGCCGGCGCCCGCGACCGAAGCGGCACCCCGCGCGAGCAGGTCGAGGCGCTGCTCGAGGCACGCCACCGCCAGCCGGCGGCGCGCACCGGCAAGCAGCGGCGGGCGGGCACGCTCGAACGACGTCGCCGCGATGACCGCGGGGAACGCCCGTGAACCGACCCGATCGTTTCTGCGGCCGTCGCTGGGGTCGTCTCTGGGGTCGCATTCAGAGACGACCACTCTTGAGGGCCGAGAAGCCTTGCACGTCCGCCAGCCCTGTCAGTGCATTCGGCGCCCGACAAGAGGGAACAGAGACTCATTCCGCTAGGGGCGCGCAGTGGCCGCGCCGCTGATCGCTCGCCGGCGGCCGGGCCGGCTCAGTGCCGGCCACGCCAGCCGGCTGGCGGCGCAACTGACCGCGCGCGATCGGAGGATCGCGCTCGACTGCTACGACCACCGGGCGCTGACGACCGAGCAACTGCGCAGGCTGCACTTCACGAACCTGCGCGTTGCGCAGCGCCGCCTGAGCGAACTGCACGCGCTGCGCGTGCTCGAGCGCTTCCGACCACCCTGGCAGCCAGGCCAAGGGTCGACCCCGTACCACTGGACGCTCGACGAGGCCGGTGCCCGGATCGTGGCTGCCCTGCTCGACGTGCCGCGCGAGCAGCTCGCCTGGAGTCGCGACAGCACGCTCGCGCTCGCCGGCTCCAGCAAGCTCGCCCATCTGCTCGCCGTCAACGAGTTCTTCACCCGCCTCGCCGCCGAAGCGGCGGAGGCGGGCGGCGCCCTGCGCGAATGGTGGGGTGAGCGCCGCACCGCGGCAGCGTTCGGCGGCGCCCTCGCCCCCGACGGCTACGGCCGCGTCGAGCTCGGCGGCGGCTCGCTCGCCTTCCTGCTCGAGCTCGATCGCGGCAGCGAGCCGCACGCCCGCCTGCAGGAGAAGGAGCGCCGCTACCTGCGCGAGCTGCCGGCCAGCGACCTAGCCGCACAGCGCCCGCTCGCGCTCCTGCTCGTCCCCTCAACCGCGCGCGCCGAGCGCGCGAGCGCCGAGCTCGAGGTCCACGCGCTCGTCGTGAAGGTCTGGACGCCCGAACGCGGCGGGTCGCCGCTCGCGCTCCTCCGCGACGCGCACGCAGCCGCGGGCAGCGACGCCCGCTCGACCGAACCCGACGACACCGATCTGGCTCCTCCGCCGGCCCCGCATGCCTGACCAGCACACCGCACACCCATCCCGGACTGGCGCTCGCCGTCTGGCCCTGCGCCCAAGAACCGCTCGACCGCACGAGCGAGCGGGACGCCGCTGCCGAGATCGCCCGCCGCGTGATCGCCACCTACAGCGAGCCCGGCGACCTCGTCCTCGACCCGCTCTGCTCCGACGGCAGCTGCCTGCTCGAGGCAATCCGGCAAGGACGAAACGCGCTCGGCGTCGTCGGCGACAACCAGCTCGCAGGCACCAACGTTCTCGCGCGAATCGCGCGCGCCCGCGCGCGCGGCGCCCGCGGCCACGCCGCCGCCCTGCTCGGCGACCCAGCCGAGCTGCCGCAGCTGCTCGCCCGCCAAGCGAGCGGGTTCCTCAGACGCCACCGCCGCAGCCCAACCCTCACCGCTCACCCCTGCGGCAGCGGCGACCTGATCCTGGTGCTCCGGGTCGAGCCGCCTTTCGGTCGCCGCGGCAGCTCGTCGTGCTCACGCCGCTCGCGGCGATCGCTCAGCGACGAAGCACTCTGTGGCGCGGCCGCCGGCGTGCTGCGGCCGGGCGGCTTCCTCGTCCTCGCCGAGAACATCGAGAGCGACGGCGGGCTTCCCGATGTGCGTATGCGGACGGTGCGCCTCTGCCAAGAACTCGGGCTCCAGTACTGGCAACACGTCGTCGCCCTGCTCGTCCCCCTGCGAGACGGACAGCTCGGCCCACAACACCGATACACAGCCAGCTGCACCGACACGAGCGATATCGCCGCGAGCCACGCCGACGTCCTCGTGTTCTGCAAGCCCTCGCCAACAAGCGCCACGCCGCGGACGGCCGTGGAGGCAGCATGAACGCCGAGCCGCAGCGGCCGGCCCTGGTCTCGCTCTCCGTCTGGCCGGTCGCGCAGCAGACCGCACGCGCGCAGCGGCGCGGCCGCTACCTACCCGCCTCGACCGCCCATCCGGCCAAGATGCTGCCCGAGCTCGCACGCACGGTCATCCGCGCCTACAGCGAGCCGGGGGAGCTGGTGCTCGATCCGATGTGCGGGATCGGCACCACCCTGGTCGAGGCGATCCACCTCGACCGCGACGCCGCCGGGGTCGAGCTCGAGCCGCGCTGGGCGGCGCTCGCAACCCAAAACATCGCGCTCGCACACGAGCAGGGCGCGCCCGCGCACGCACTCTGCCTGCAAGCGGACGCGCGCCGGCTCGGGCGCGGGCTGCTCGACGAACTGGCCGGCCAGGTCACGCTGATCCTCACCTCACCCCCGTACGGCCACTCGCTGCACGGCCAGGTGAAGGCCGGCCACGGGCGTCCGGTCGAGAAGTGGGACGACCGCTACTCGCGCAACCGCGACAACCTCGCCCACCTTCCGGCCGCCCGCGGCCGCAGCGGCCGCTCCTCCTTCGCCGACGCGCTGGCAGAGATCCTGGCCGGCTGCAGGCGCATGCTCGCCCCGCCGGGACGGCTCGTACTCACCGTCCGCCCCTACCGCTCGCAGGGCGCGCTCGTCGACCTGCCCGGGCAGATCATCGGGCTCGCCGACGGCGCCGGCCTGACGCTTGCCGGCCGCCACATCGCACTCCTCTGCGGCCTGCGCGGCAGTGAGCTCGTCCCGCGCACGAGCTTCTTCCAGCTCCACCACCAGCGAAAGACGATCGAGCGGATGCTGCTGATCGCCCACGAAGACGTGCTGGTCTTCCGAACTCACGGGAGCAGACTTGCGAGCTGAGCCACGTCGAGCTAGTGGTGTGCAGGCCGCGGCCGAACCGGTCGATGCGGCAGTGAAGAGAGGCGGTATCGATGACTGGCAAATCGTCACAACGGTCGACGAGGTGCCGGCCGGAAGCGCGCTCGATGCGCTGGTGCGGCGGGAGCAAGCGCACGCCGTCCTCGAGCTTGCCGCGCTCGCGAGGCGCCGAGCGGCGCAAGGCCGGCACTCGTAACGGAGGCGAGCGCTGATGCGCCGATTTGCTTGGTATGGCCGGCTCTCGACCAAGGACAAGCAGGACCGGACGCTGTCGTTCCCCTCGCAGCGCGATGCCTGTGCGCGCAAGGTCGAGGAGCTGGGCGGCCGGATCGTCATCGATTTCACCGACCAGGAAAGTGGACGGCGCGACGATCGTCAGGCCTGGAGCGACCTCGTACGCGAGGCACGCAACGACGGCAACCGCCGCTTCGATGCGGTCGTCATCTACTCGACTTCGCGGCTCGCTCGCGATCTTTTCCGGGCGCTTGCCTACGAGCGCGAGCTCGCCCGGGCCGGCGTCGAGGTCTTCTATGCAGTCGCCGCCGGTGACCAGACAAGCCCGGAGGGGCGGCTCGTCCGACACATCTTCCAGGCGCTCGACCAGTTCGAGGTCGAGAAGCTCGGCCGCGAGACCAGGCGCGGCCAGACAGAAAATGCCCGGCAGGGGTACCGAAACGGTGGCCGGGCGCCCTACGGCTACCGTCTCGAACGCGAACCGCATCCCGACCCACGCCGGGCGCGCGCAGGCGATCGCAAGTCACGACTCGTTCCGGACCCGGACCAAGCGCAAGTGGTCGCGGAGATCTTCGACCGCTATCTCGCCGGCTGGGGCTTCAAGGAGATCGCCAACCACCTCAACCGACCGAGCGGCCCACCACCACCCCGACACGTCGATAACAAGCGCAACACCGCCGGCAAATGGTCGAAGACCACCATCCGAGCGATCCTCGAGAACCCCGTCTACACCGGCCGCCTCTACTGGAACCGGCTCGACTTCCGCCAAGCGAAACTCGGAGAAGGACCGGTCGTCCGCAGGGCCGAGAAAGAGTGGGTCGAGTCGCAGGAGCGACACGAAGCGATCCTCCCCGACGACTGGTTTGAGCGCGCCGCAGTTGAACTGAACAAGCGCAGCCGGAGCGAAGGCGCAAGGCGGCGAAGTCCTCAGCGCCGCTTCTACCAACTGCGTGGAATCGTCCACTGCGCCACCGGCCACAACCCGCTCCGCATGCACGGGAAGGAACGCAAGGGCATCACCTACTACGCCTGCTCGTACCGCATCTCCTACGGCGACAAGGCCGCCGAAGCGTTGGGCCACGGCAAGTGGCAATACGTCCGCGAGGACGCTCTCCTTCCCATCATCGACGGCTTTTTCGAACAGCACGTGTTCGGCGAGCAACGAATCGCCCGATTCCTGGAGCAGCGCGCGACACTCGCAGGAGAACTCCGAAGCGAAGGCCGCCAAGAGCGCGCTCGACTTGAGCGCCGCCTCACCGACGTCGACCAACGTGTCGAACTCCAACTGCGCGCGATCGAAGCCGGCGTGGACCCCACCCTCGTCCGCGACCGGGTCGAGACACTGAAGGCCGAGCGCGACCAACTCCAGGCCGCGCTTGCCGCGTTTGACGAAGCTGGCCGCACAGACGCCGCGATCGACCTCGACGACGCCTGCGAGATCCTTGAGTCGCTCCCCAACCTCACCGAAGCGCTCGCTGCAGCCGAGCCTGATCTTCGCCGTCGCGTCTTCGATGCTTTCCGCCTCGCGGTCGCCATCGACCGCAACGCCGGTCAGATACGCGTGAAGGCACTCGTCTCGAGCGCCTTCACCAAAACCCGCGACCTTCAGAATCTGGTCGCTAATGGGGCCATAGCGGGGGCAGGATTTGAACCTGCGACCTCCGGGTTATGAGCCCGGCGAGCTACCTGACTGCTCCACCCCGCGTCGCGAGGGGCATGATAGCACCGCTCGTGTCGCTCACAGTGCTCGCGCTCCTGGTCGCAGTCGTTGGGCTGCAGCTCTGGCGCGACCTGAAGACGGGTCTCCGCGGCCTCGGCGCGGCGATGGAGGAGCTCGGCCGGAAGGTCGACGGGCTGGCAGGACACGAGCCCCCCGAGCTCGAGCGGCTCGCAGAGGCGGTCGAGCGGCTCCGGCTCTCGTGGGCCGAGCTCTCGGTCCTGCTGAACGCGCTCCGGCGCGTGCGCGGGCAGTGGGCGGGGCGGCTCGCGGTCTATCCGCGCAAGTGAGAGTCGCGGCGATCGACCTCGGGACAAACTCGACGCGCCTGCTCGTCGCGGATGTCGTCGACGGTGACCTGCAGGAGCTCGTCCGCCGCACGACGATCACGCGCCTCGGCGAGGGCGTGGACGAGCGGCGTCGACTCCTCCCCCTCCCGATCGCGCGTACGCGCAACTGCTTATCCGATTACCGCCGCGAGGCCGAGAGCCTCGGCGCCGAGCGCACGCTGCTCGTCGCCACAAGCGCAGTGCGCGACGCCGAGAACGGCGAGGCGTTCCTCGGCGAGATCGAGTGGTCGTACGGCTTCACGACACGGCTGCTCTCCGGCGACGAGGAGGCGCAGCTCATGCTCCGCGGGCTGGGCGGAGTCGACGAGCGCACGCTCGTGCTCGACGTCGGCGGTGGGTCGACGGAGCTCGTAACGGCAGACGAGCGCACGAGCCTCGACATCGGCAGCGTGCGCGTGACGGAGCGCTTCCTACACGGCGACCCGCCGACGCAGGACGAGCTCGACGCGTGCGCCGCCTACATCGGCTCGCAGCTGCCCGAGCTCGACGTCGAGAACGCGATCGGCGTCGCCGGCACGATCACGACGCTCGCCGCACTCGATCTCGGGCTCGAGGAGTACGACCCGGAGCGCGTCCACGGGCACGAGATCTCCCGCTCGGGCGTCGAGTCGCAGCTCGAGCGGCTCGCCGCACTCCCGCTCGCGCAGCGCCGCGAGATTCCCGCGCTCGAGCCGGAACGCGCACCTGTGATCGTCGGCGGGGCGCTCATCGTCCGCGAGGCGCTCGACCGCTACGGCCTCGACGCCCTCACCGCGAGCGAGCACGACCTGCTCGACGGCGCTGCGTTCGAGGCAGCGGAGTTGCCCGAGGCCGTCGACGGCGACGCACCGCCGGGCGCATACACCTGCTGTTAGTGGCAATCACTCGTTCGAGCGATACGAGGCTCGGCATCCCTACCTAGGCTGAGCAGGCGTGACTGCGGCAACGCTCCACCCGCGCGTCCTACTCGGCAGCTCGTTCGCGATGTTTGCGGCTGTCTTCGTCAGCCTGGTCTTCTTCGAGCACCCGGGACTCGGTCTCGGACACTTCTTCTACATCCCGATCGCGCTGATCGCCGTCGCGACCGGCCCACGTCTCGGAGCTGTGGCCGGGGCGATGGCCGCGGTCCTCTACGCGCTCGCGATCGTCGCGAACCCGTCGCTCCCGACCGTCGAGGTGGTGACGGTCTCGACGCCGATCCGGCTGCTCACCTTCGCGCTTTCGGGGTTCCTCGTCGGCTGGTTCGCGCACCAGAACCGCGAGCTGATCCAGCGGCTCGAGTTGCTCGCGCAGCGTGACCGACTGACCGGCCTACCGAACGTGCGCGCCTTCGAGGCCGCCGTCGACCGCCGCTTCGCGGCCGGCGAGCAGTTCGCTGTGCTACTGGGCGACCTCGACGGGCTGCGCGAGACGAACGAGGCCGGCGGGCACGGCGAGGGCGACGTCGTGCTCGTGCAGCTCGCGGAGGCGCTCGGCTCGCTGCTCCGCGGCGAGGAAGAGGTCGCACGCGTCGGCGGCGACGAGTTCGCGGTGCTCGTGTCGGTCCGGGGCAAGGAGGCTGCCGCGCAGCGCGCGAACCAACTCCAGCAGCGTCTCGGGGAGCACGGTTTCGACGTGACTTTCGGTTGGGCCGCCTTCCCCGACGAGGGCGCCAACGCGCTCGGCCTCGTCCGCGTCGCCGACGAGCGGCTCTACGCGCGCAAGCTCGTGCGCGGGCGCCGCACGGGCGAGCCGCAGCTCCCCAAAGTCATCGCCGGTTAGAGATCCGGATCCGGCGGTGGGGGCTCGTCCTCGGCGAGCCGGCGCTGCACCACGGCGCGCGAGAGCACGCCGACAAGGCGGCTGTCCTCGACGACCGGCACGCGCTCGAAGTCGCGCTCTTCGAGCTCGCGGAACGCGTCGTCGAGATCTGCGTCGGCGTCGATCGTGAAGAGCGGCTCCTCGGCGATCTCGCGCAATGGCGTCGACTTCGGATCGCGTCCGCGCGCGACCACCTCGCGGACGAGCGTCTTGCGTGTGACGACGCCGGTCAACCGCCCGTCCTCGCAGACGAGCACCGCGCGCACCTCCGGCCGGTCGAAGAGCTCGCCCGCTTCCTGCGCGCTCGCCCTAGCCTCGAGCGCGGGCGGGTCGGAGATCATAGCGTCGCGGACGAGCGTCATCGCTACGGGTAGAGGCCCCGCGCCTCGAGCGCCTCTGCGACCTCGTGGATCCCCGTGACAAGCGCCGCGCTTCGGAGCGTCGTCCCGGTGTTGTCCGCGCGTTCCCAGACGCGATCGAACGCGTCGCCGAGCTTCTCCTCGAGCCGTGCGCGAATCTCGTTGCGGTCCCAGAAGAGCCGGCCGAGGTCCTGTACCCACTCGAAGTAGGAGACGGTGACGCCGCCGGCGTTCGTGAGCACGTCGGGGAGGACGGGGATGCCGCGCTCCGCGAGGATCGCGTCCGCCTCGACGTCGATCGGGCCGTTCGCGCCTTCGGCGATTAGCTTCGCGTCGACCCGGTGCGCGTTCTCGCCGGTGACCTGATCCTCGAGCGCGGCGAGCACGAGGATGTCGCAGGGGAGCTCGAGTAGTTCCTCGTTCGTGACGTGCTGCGCCGGGTAGCCCACGAGCGAGCCGTGCTGTGCAACCCACTCGTGCGCCGCGTCCACGTCGAGCCCGCTCTCCTCGTAGATCCCGCCCGAAATGTCCGAGACGGCGAGCACAGTCGCGCCCCGCTCGACGAGCTCCTGAGCGGCGACGCCCGCGACGTTCCCGAAGCCCTGCACAACGCAGCGCTGCCCGGCGAGCTCCCAACCCAGCCGCCGGCACGCGCGATCGATCACCATCACGACGCCGGCGCCGGTCGCCTCACGCCGGAAGATCGAGCCGCCGATGGAGATCGGCTTTCCCGTGACGATCTCGGGGACCGCATAGCCGAGCTGCATCGAGTACGTGTCCATCATCCACGCCATCGTCTGCTCGTTCGTGGCCATGTCCGGTGCCGGGATGTCCTCCTGTGGGCCGATGAAGTCGCGGAGCTCGATCGTGAAGCGCCTGGTCGCGCGCTGAATCTCGGCAGGGCTCATCGTCCGGGGATTGCAGCGGATGCCGCCCTTTGAGCCGCCGTAGGGCAGCCTGAGCAGCGCGCACTTCCACGTCATCCACATCGCGAGCGCCGCGCACTCTCCGAGCGTGACGTGGTTGTCGTAGCGAACGCCGCCCTTCGTGGGGCCGAGCACGCTCGAGTGCTGCACGCGATAAGCCGGGAAGACCCGCCAGGTGTCGTCGTCGAGCCGGACGGGGACGCTGACGACGAGTGAGCGTTCCGGATAGCGCAGCCGCTCCGCGACCGCCGCGTCGACGTTCGCGTACGGGAGCGCCTGCTCGAACTGCGTCAACGCCTGGCGGAAGAGCGGGGTGTCCCACTCCAGGTACGTCTGAGGCCGCGCTTCCTCGAGTTTGGCCATCCGTCTGAGTGTACGGTCGCCTAGCAGGTGCCGCCCGCCGGCTCGGTCGAGATCCTGGCGAGGTGCACGCCGACGAAGCGGAAGTGATGCGCGTACGGCGGTCCCCGCGGGACGTTCCGCGCAGCCGAGAAGCTATCGGTGCCGATCGGGACGTCGGCGTGTCCCTTCGCACACACACGGAACTCCAGCTCCCGGACCTCGTTCGGCTCGAGGGCGCCGGCGACGGGGCCGAGGTTGAAGCCGCGCAGGACGGGCGCGTCCGGAGCGCTGACCGTGAGGCGCACGTCGACGGGGCCATCGCCGTAGACGCGCAGGACCGCGGGAATCCCTCGGCGCGTCCACCCGTCGGGAGCGAGTCCTCGCGTCGCCCAGGCCGCGCGCGCGGGACTCTCGAGCCGCACGACCTCCATGTCGGGCGCGACGCCGACGGTCGCTCCGACGGGCCGGAAGCGAGTATCGACCGTCGTGCGCACGAGATACGGGGCCGGATCGCCCTTGAGCGCGCCGGTCGCGAAGTCGACGCGGAGCGTCGGATGCGGGAACGGGTCCGGTGTGTAGTAGAACCAGCCGCCGACGATGTACGCGTGCGTCACCCGTGCGTTCCAGAACTCGACGTTCCACCACGCGACGGCGCTAGGAAACCAGTCTTGCGCAACCGACTGCGCGAGCATGCCCACGTCGGCACCCGCCGGCACGCTGCGGTCGACCCAGGACTTGGCGTCCGTCGGCCGCGCAGCGATCGGTGCCCCGCTTGGCCCGTTGCTCTCGAGCAAGCGGCCCCATGCGTATCCCGTCTCGAGCCCGCAGGCGATGAGGACTGCGACGAGCACCGCGGCGCCGACCGGTCGACGGGGAAGCGCACGCAGCGCGAAGACCAGCACGAGCGCGAGGACCCCGGCGGCCAAGACGACCAGCGTCGACGTCGAGATTCCAATGTTCGCGGCGATGCGCGAGAGCCACTCGTGGGGCACCGATCCCGGCGAGTCGAGGTTGATCCCGAGCACCGGCTCGAACGATTCCCAGCCGACGGTGAGCACGAAGAACGCGGTCGCCGCGAACAGCCCGGCTGTCGGGACGCGCGGGTCGACGAGCGCGGCGGCGCTTGCGAGCACGAGCAGCGGTGCGATGTAGAAGAGGTACCGGTCCTTCACGTCGAGCCCGAGCGCGAATCGCGACACGAACGATCCGACCTCGAGCGTGAGGAGGAGCACCGTCGTGACGACGAAAGCCGCGAACGCGTGCAGCTCGGGAACGACCCGTCCGCGCACGAGCGTCTGCAGAGCCCAGCCGCCCCCGAGCAGCAGCGGAACGATCCCGAGCGCGATTCCGAGAACGTCGAGGTGCACCGCGGCGGAACGCAGCGCGGCCCGCGACAGCAGACTTCCCTCCTGCACCGTCGGCGCGTAGCTCCCGAGCAACGACCCCGCCGAGCCCACGGCAGCGGCCGCGACGAGCACGAGAACGCCGAACCCGAAAGCCGCGAGCGCAACGCGGTGCGCGCGCCAGCGCCGTCCGAACCGTAGCTCCTGCGTGAAGGCGGTCAGCCCGAAGACGATCCCGAGAATCGCGAGCTGCGGCCGCGCCAGGGCCGCAAGCGCGATCGCTCCGAGAGCGAGCGCGTCGTTGCGGTCTCCCGGTTGCACGACGGCGCGCTGGATTGCGAGCGCGGCCCAGAGGAACGCCGGGTACGCAGCGTTCTCCGTCATCAGGAACCCGGTGAGCACGCTCCACGGAACGGCGACGGCGCCGATCGCGGTCGCGACCGCCATCCACTCGGGCACGACACGCCGCGCGAGGAAGTAGGCGGGCACCGACGCGCTCGCGAACAAGATCCCGTTCCAGCCGTGTGCGCCGAGCACGGCAGTCGGCATCGGAACCAGCAGGTAGAGGGGCGAGAGCACCAGCGGGTAGAGCTGTGCCAGGACGCCGACGTGCTCCCCGTGCAGCGTCGGAATCGGCGACCCCGTCTGGGCGATCGACAACGCGAGCCGCTCATAGAGCAACTCGTCCGTCATCACGGCCCAGTCACCGACCCGGGTCGCGAGCGAGGCCAAGATGACAGCCGAGACGACGGCGACAGCCGCAAGAGATGGGACCCGGATCACGCGGGCGGAGGCTAGCTCCGCCGGCAGCGATTTCGTTGGCGAATACCGGGGGCGGGACTCGAACCCGCACGTCCCTGAGGGACACCCGATTTTAAGTCGGGCGCGTATGACCAATTTCGCCACCCCGGCGGGCGACAGGGTAACTACATCCCGGGCTGAAGGCTCTCGGCCGGGATGCGCTCGGGGCCGTGGAACCGGTATGTCTTGCGGAACGCCTTGAAGGCCTTCTCGTCGACGCGGGTGCATTCGGCGAGGATCCCGCGCGCTTCCGGCCGCGGCTGGCCCTCCTTCTCCGCGAGCGGCGCGTACCACGCGGTCAGGACGATCCTGTTTCCGAGCTTCGGCAGCGGCGCGACCAGCATCGCAACCGGATCGTCGCGGTAGAAGCGCCGCAGCTGCTCGATCTGATCCTGCGAGACGTCCTTGCCGTAGAAGACGACGATCCCGCCGTGCTCGAGGTTGTGCGTCGACTCGGTCAGGCGCACGGGCGAGTCGTAGTCGCCCCAGATCACCCACTGCCCGTAGTGCGGTCCGCTCGTCGGCGGGAACGAGTTCCACTGCTTCGGTGTCACGTCCGGGTTCGGGATGTGGACGCCGGCGGGAAGCGCCTTGAAGGTCTTGAAGGAGCAGCCGGCGGTCTCCATCGCCTGCTGGACGTCCTCGGTCGCCGACGTGGTGTCGCGCAGGACGAAGTAGGCCGCGGCGCCTCCCACGGCGACGAGGGCCGCGACCGCCGCCACGAGCAGGACGAGCCCGCGGCGGGCCTTCGGGTCCTTCCTCGTCTTGGGGGCTTGTACGCGACGCGGCGGGGGCGGCGTGCGAGACTTCCTGGCCAAGTCGGCCGAAGGGTAGCACCGGCCTTCGATCGGGCATACGGCTGACGAACCCGGAAAAGGAGGCACCGCCGTGTCATTCCTCGACAAGCTGCTCGGCCGCGGCAAGAAGGCCGCGGGAGACGTTACGGGCGACGCATCGCTTCGCCGCGAAGGTATGCACCAGGAGCAGGAGGCCACGGCCGAAGATCGTGCGGGGCGGCACGAGGAGCTCGCGCAGGAAGAGCGCGAGCGCGCCGGTGAGCATCGCGTCGAGCGGGAGACTCCGTAGGTCTTCGGGGCGGTCGGGCGACTCCGTCCGACCGCCCCTCTACCGTTCGTCGGCCCGATGGTCGTCGAACTCGCACTGGTCCTTCTCGTCGGCGCTGCGCTCGTCGTCGGCGCCCGCTTGATCGCGCGGGAGCTGAGATCGTTCGGTATGCAGACGGGGGAGCAGCTCGAGCAGCGGGACGCTGCGGTCGATCGCCGCCTGCTCGCCATCGACGAGAAGCTCGACCGCCGTCTCGCCGACCTCGACACGAAGGTCGACCGCCGGCTCGCGAGCGCGCAGAAGACCACGACCGAGATCCACGAGCGCCTCGGCAAGGTCGACCGCGCGACTGCGCAGATGATCGAGCAGGCGCGCGAGCTCTCGCAGCTGCAGCAGATCCTGCGGCCGCCGAAGGCGCGCGGCGGGTTCGGAGAGCTGTTGCTCGCGAACCTGCTCCGCGATCGCCTGCCGCCGTCCGCCTTCCAGCTCCAGTACACGTTCCGGAGCGGCGAGCGGGTCGACGCGATCATCAAGCTCGAGCGCCTGGTCCCGATCGACGCGAAGTTCCCGCTCGACAACTTCGAGCGGATGGCCGGCGCAGACACCGAGCTCGAGCGCCAACAGCACGAGAAGGCGTTCGCGCGCGACGTGAAGGGACACGTCGACGCGATCGCAACGAAGTACATCCGTCCCGACGAGAACACCTTCGACTTCGCGCTCATGTATTTCCCGTCCGAGGCGATCTACTACGAGCTCGCCTGCGGGAAGACCGGGGCGCTGCTCACATACGCGCACGAGAAGCGCGTGCTCCCCGTGTCGCCCGCGACCCTGACGCCGTACCTGCAGACGATCTCGCTGGGCCTCCGCGGAATGCAGATCGAGCAGCACGCGCGCGAGGTGATGGCGTACGTCGCCGAGCTGCACAAGGACTTCGGGCAGTTCCGCGATGACTTCGTGGTCGTCGGCAAGCACCTCACGAACGCGCAGGGGCGGTATGGCGACGCGCAGCGGCGCCTCGACCGCTTCGAGGCGCGGCTCGAGCGGGCGAGCGAGCAGGAGCCGGAGGCCGTCGAAACGGCCTCGGAGCTGCCGCGCGCGCTGGACGCGGCCTAGGCGCGCGTCGTAGGCTTCGCGCGATGCCTCTGCGCGATCTCTTCCGGCGCAAGCGGCGGAACCGCCACACCGACCGTGCGGACGAGCATGGACTGAGCGAGGACGACGTCCGCAGGTTGCAGCGCGTGCAGCGCGCCTCGCCCTCGGCGGTCAAGGTCGTTCGCCGCGATCAGTAGCGCAGCAGTGCGCCGACCCCCTCGACGGGGCCGAGATCGTCGTGGTGTCGCACCCCGAGCAGCGTGCCGCCGTGCGCGACCGTCTGGTGGACGGCGAGGTCGAACGCGGAGTCACGTTCCTCCATCGGCGTCCCGTCAAGCGGGCACTCGCCCCCGTCGAGCGAGGCGCGCCCACACCTCGGGCACTGGTGCGCGGGCCGGTCTCTACGCTCCTGATAGAGGAGCAGCTCGACGCGGGCGTCGGATGCCGCCTCGAGCGTGTCTTTCCACCCGGCCGCGCCCCGCGCCTGCTTTCCCACTTCCTCGCGCCAGCGCTCGAGCACGGCGGCCTCGTCGGACGCGTGCGCCTCGTCGAGCAGCGGCTGCACGAGCTCGAGCAGCTCGGGCTCGCCCGCATGCGCCTCCGCCTCGGCGGTCGCGACGACCGCCGACTTCGCCTCGTGCGGGAGGCTCTCGAGGAACTCGGAGCGCGTCTCGTCGGCACCGACGAGGACGACCTTCGGCGTATGCAGTTGCCTGACCTCGCGGTCGAGCTCGGCGGCGACCTCGCGAAGGTGCTCGCCGACGAGCTTCTCGATGTGGCGCTGGTAGCGCGCCTGCGACCAGCCGCCCTGATCGTGGCGGCCGGGCTGCTCCTCGTTCCGGTCGACGACCTCCTCGAGCCGCCCGGCCCGGAGGCGGAAGAGCTCGCCGCGTTCCCGCCCGACGACGGCGACGATCGCGCCGTCGCCGCGGCCGACCAACGGCGCGAGCGGGGCAAGATGGAAGTCTCGGCCGAGCTTGACCGCGTCGGGGACGGGATAGGCGAGCGGCAGCGTCGCCCAGTAGTGGTCGCCCGCGGCGAAGATCGCGAAGCCCTGTGCTCCGTCGCGGCTGAACTCGCTGTCGAAGTACGCCTGGATACGCGCGAGGTCCTTTTTCAGGCCCTCCCGCTCGGCGTGGCTGAGCTCCCCCCGCCGGGCGTCGACGCGCTTCTCGGCGTCGGAGAGCATCGAGTTGACCCGCGTATCCACGTCCTGCGGGGTCGGCGAGAGGGCGGGATCGAGGTTGACGTACAGGCTGATCGCGCAGCCGCCTGCCGAGCGAAAGCCGGCGAGCTCTTTCAGCCGGTTCCAGGTCAGGGTCTCTGCCATGCGTCCCCCTTGCCCGAGGCCGGGCGATTGTAGTCGTCCCCACCAGGGAACAACCGTCCGACCAGTAGCGTTGAATATTGCGAGCCTATGAACGAGCTTCGTGACCTGATCGTGATCGGCGGCGGCCCCGCCGGCTACACCGCAGCACTCTACGCTGCGCGTGCGAACCTGCATCCGCTCGTGATCGAGGGCTTCCAGTGGGGCGGCCAGCTGATGATCACGAGCGACGTCGAGAACTACCCCGGCTACGCCGAGGGCGTCCTCGGGCCGCAGATGATGGCCGACTTCCGGCGCCAGGCCGAACGCTTCGGCGCGGAGTTCATCACCGACGACGTGACGAAGGTCGACTTCTCCGAGCGGCCCTTCCGTGTCTGGATCGGCGACGAGGAGTACCGCGCCCGCACGGTCATCGTCGCGACGGGAGCAAGCGCACGCCAGCTCGGCCTCGAGTCCGAGACGCGCCTCCAGGGGCGCGGCGTCACGTACTGCGCGACCTGCGACGGCGCGTTCTACCGCGAGAAGGAGGTCGTGGTCGTCGGCGGCGGGGACTCGGCGATGGAGGAGGCCATCTTCCTGACGAAGTTCGCCAGCAAGGTGACCGTCGTCCACCGCCGGCACGAGTTCCGCGCCTCGCAGATCATGGAACAGCGTGCGCGCACGAACGAGAAGATCGAGTTCGTGACCCCGGCCGTCGTCGAGGAGGTGCTCGGCGACTCCAAGGTCGAGGGCGTCCGGCTCCGGAACCTCGAGACCGACGAGGTGTTCGAGCTCCCCGCCGACGGGTTCTTCGTCGCGATCGGCCACGACCCGAACACGAGCCTCTTCCTCGACCAGCTCGATCACGATGCGGCTGGCTACCTGATCACGAAACCGCGCACGACCGAGACGAACGTGCCGGGCGTCTTCGCGGTCGGCGACGTGCAGGATCACGTCTACCGGCAGGCGGTGACCGCCGCGGGCACCGGCACGATGGGCGCGCTCGACGCCGAGCGCTTCCTCGCTGCGGAAGAAGGACACCTCTACGACGCCCTGACCGCGCCGCGTCCCGAAGCGGCCGAGGTCTAGCCGGGTCGATCGCTAGCTTCGTGCCGTGAGTGCACGTCACGGCTGGGTCGACTTGCTCGACCCGACGCTCGACGAGATCCGCGCCAACGCCGGCGTCGACTTGCACGATCGGGCGCTGCAAGGGCTGGTCCGGCCGGCGAGCGACGACGCGCCGAGGCCGACGATCGAGGGGCATGGCAGCTATGTCTTCGGGGTCCTGCTCGTGCCGGTCGTGGTCCCCGAGGAGGACCGCATCTTCACGCAGGAGGTCGATTTCTTCCTGACGCACGAGCGGCTGCTCACCGTTCGGAAGACGCCGCCCGGCGACGCTCCGTTCGATCCCAGCACGATCGTGTCGGTGTGCGAATCGCGCGAGCGGATGGACCCCGGGATGGTCGCGTTTCATCTTGTCGATGAGATCGCGGAGCACTACCTCGATCTGCTGGACGCGCTCGACGACGAGGTCGGGGAGCTCGAGGAGAACATCGAGGTGTGGTCGCTACGTCGCGTCCAACGTCGTCTCAACGACCTGCGGCGCGACGTGATCAAGCTCCGGCGGAACGTCGCGCCGCTCCGGGATGCAGTTCGAGGCGTCGTCGACGGGCGCACCGACATCGAAGGTCGGGCCCTCTTTCGCAGAGAGGTTTTTCCCCGCGACGTCGAGGTCCATTTCCTGCAGGCCTACGACAAGCTGCTCCGCGTCACCGAAGGTCTCGACTTCGCGCGCGACCTCGTCGCCTCCGCGCGCGACTACCACCAGACGAGGATCGCGACCGACCAGAACCAGGTCGTGAAGACGCTCACGGTGATCGCGTCGCTGCTGCTCTTCCCCACGTTCATCGTCGGCGTCTACGGTCAGAACTTCGAGCACATGCCCGAGCTCGGCTGGCGGTTCGGCTATCTCTTCTCGTGGGCGGTGATCGCAGCCGTCACCCTCGCCCAGCTGGTCTTCTTCCGCTGGCGGCGGTGGATCTAGACCGCGCGGCTACGATCGCCCGCAGTGCCGTTCTTCATCTGCCCCAACTGCCAGAACCGCTCGATCGACCACGACGCGCGTGAGGGCCTGTTCGACCAGCCGGTCGCCTGCGCCCGCTGCGGGTTCGGCTTCCTGTTCGAGCTGCTGGACGACTACTACCCCGGCCCCGGCGTCGGGATGATCGTCTGCGGGCAGGACGGGCGCGTGCTGGCGGTCGGCCGCGGCGTCTTCGAGCTCACCGGCTACCGCGAGGGCGAGCTCCTCGGCCGCGATCTCATCGACGCGCTGGGACTCAGCGGCTTCCTGCCAGGGGCCAATCCCGCAGCGACTGCACTCGAGTGGGGCGTGCGCAGGCTCGGCGAGCGGGTCGAGCTGCGCACACGTGCGGGGATCGCGAAGACCGTCACCGCGGACTTCTTCCCCGCATACGACGCCGACGGCGGATTGCTGGTCGCGCTCGCGCCGCGATGAGCGCTGCGCCCGCGCGGGTGCTGGTCGTCGGCGGCGGCGTCATGGGCGCGTCGATCGCGTACCACCTGGCCTCGCGAGGCGCCGACGTGACGCTCCTCGAACGAGCCGCACTGTGCTCGGGTCCGACGCGGCACTCGACGGCGATCGTCCGGCTTCACTACACGCAGGAATTGCTCGTGCGGATGGCCGCGCACGGACTGCGCGTGTACCGCGACTTCGAGGGCGAGGTCGGCGCGACCGCGGGCTTCACGCAGACCGGAATGCTGTTCGGCGTCGGCGAGGAGGAGCGCGCACTGCTCGAAGCGAACGTCGAGCTCGGCCGCGGACAAGGCGTCGACACGGTTCTCGTCGCAGCCGAAGACGTCCACGCCGTCGACCCGTGCGTCGTGGCCGACGGGATGGCGTTCTGCTACGAGGCCGAGTCCGGCTACTGCGATCCGTATCTCGCTGCCCGCGCCTATGCCTCGGCCGCGGAACGAGCGGGAGCCCGGATCGAGGAGGGAACGTCGGTCGAGTCCGTCGGCGACGGCAGCGTCGAGACCGCGGCCGGTCTGCGCGAGGGGGACGCGGTCGTCGTCGCGGCTGGGCCGTGGAGCGCCCGCCTGCTCGAACCGTTCGGCTACGAGCTCCCGCTCACGGCGGCGCCGGCGGAGGTCGGGCGGTACCGGCTACCGAAGGCGTTCGGCACGGCGCCGCCCGCGGTCGCCGACTTCTCGGCGGCCGCCGTCTACTTTCGCCTGTCAGCCGAGCCGGGTTTCCTCGAAGTCGGCTCGCTCGCGCCGGAGCACGCAGATGAGCCGGTCGACCCGGACCGACCTGTCGAGGGTGCGAGGGCGGCGACGCTGCACAGCTACGCCGGCGCGATCGCCGCACGGTTGCGCGGTGCGGAGAACGGCCACTGGCGAGGCGCGTGGACCGGAATCTACGACGTCACGCCCGACTGGCAGCCGGTTATCGACCGCGTTCCCGGGACCGATCGGGTCTACGTCGCCGCCGGCTTCTCGGGCCACGGCTTCAAGCTCGCCCCCGCCGTGGGTCTCTCGATCGCTGAACTCGTCCTCGACGGCCGCGCGCAGACGTTCGACCTCGGCCTGCTGAACGCCGAGCGCTTCGCCCGCGGCGAGCTCGTCGAAGGGCGCTACGGCTACTCAGTCCTGGGCTAGCCAGCCGACGCCCTCTAGCTAGCCAGCCGACGCCCTCTAGGTACTCGCGTCAAACCGGGTCCCTCCACACCCGCCCACCGACAGCCTAGGTGGGAAACCGTTACGTGTCTGTCACGCAACCGTGCCGATTCCGTGTCAACGCGGACGGGTCAGCCGGCGATCGTCTGCGTCGCCTCGACGTTCCCGTTCACGTCGACGGCGCGCCACGTGAGCTCATCACCGGGAACGAGCAACACCGGCCCCATGTAGCGCGTCCAACCGGTCGCCGCAAGCCGGTATTCGATCCCACGGACGCCGACGTTGTCCGTTGCTGCGATCGTCACAGCACCGTCTGCCGGCGTCGCACTCGACGAGGGTGCGACCTGGTCCGTGAAGTCGAACGTCGCTCCCCAGCTCACGGTCGCGAGCTTCGTCTGCCCGGCAACCGACGGATGGAAGTAATCGCGCGTCGAGACGTCGCTGCGAACGAAGGGCGCGCTGAAGACCGCGTTCCCGTCGAAGCGACAGTGCACGTAGAGCGCGCACACGTCCGCCAGCTGCACGTTGTAGGCGATGTTGCGCGCGCGGACGCGGTTCCGCCGGTCGACGTCGGCCTGGCTCGTCGAGCCCGGGTTCGCGAGCATCGACTGACAGATGCCGGCAAGTCCCCACACGAATCGGGCGGAGAAGCTGTCCTTGTAGATCGCCCACAGGTTGTAGACGTCCGGAATGCTCGAAACCGAGATGCGGGCGTTCGGAAGACCGGACGAAAGCGTCGCCATCGCCTGTTCGAGCTGCGCGCGGAACGTCTCGACAGGCGTCATCGCCGCCTCCGAGGACCCGCAGACGTCGTTGGCGCCCATCAGGATCGTCACGTACTGCGCGCCCTGCGCGACGGCGTTACGAACCTGTCTGTCGAGATCGGCCATGTCGGCGCCGGTGACGGCGTCGTTGTACGCGCGGCCGCTGATCGAGGCGTTCGCCGCGAGGATGCGCCGGTACTGTCCGTTCACCGTCGTGCTCGAGCCCGTCGACCACGAGTTCGACGGGCAGTCGATGAACGGGAAGCTGCACGTGTTGAACGCGCGCGTGATCGAGTCGCCGGTCGAGGCCATCGACCCCGGATAGCCGACCACCGCCGGATCGGCGGCGGCGCTACTCGCCGCGACCAGCGCGGCGGCCGTCACGAGCACGACGGCGAGACCCCTCACGTGCCGGATGATTCCAGCTCGGGCGGCCCCCGTCTAGACCCGGCTAGAGGGGCAGAGGTCGTTCAGCACGCAGATCTCGCAGCGTGGCGCCCGCGCGAGGCAGACGCGGCGCCCGTGCCAGATCAGGAGATGCGGGAAGATTCCCCAGTACTCGCGGGGAACGAGCCGCTGCAGGTCGCGCTCGATCTTGACCGGATCCTCCTCGCGGGTCAGACCGAGGCGTTGCGCGAGTCGACGCACATGGGTGTCGACGACGATCCCTTGCGGCTCGCCGAGTTCGGCGGCAACGACGTTGGCCGTCTTCCGCGCCACGCCGGGCAGGCGCACGAGGTCCTCGACACGCCGCGGCACCTCTCCCCCGTATTCCTCGAGCAGCATCGCCATCGTGCCACGTAGCGCTTTCGCCTTCTGCCGGTAGAAGCCCGTCGAGAAGATGTCTCGCTCGAGTTCTTCGGCCGGGACTTTGAGGTAGTCGGCCGGCTCCCGATACTTCTCGAACAGCTTCTCGGTGACGCGGTTCACGTTCACGTCTGTCGTCTGCGCAGACAACAGAACAGAGACGAGCAGCTCGAGCGGATTCCGGAAGCGAAGTGCGATCGTCGCCTCCGGATACTCCGCGATGAGTCGTTCGATGATCGGTCGGATGCGTGCGCGTTTCGGGCCGACGCGTATGCGCGCCTCGTGAACGTAGCTACGCGCCACGCCGGCTCTCGAAATGTTCGCTGGCCTCGTCGGCCGACGGCGGCGCGACCAGCGTCTCGGCGGCTTCATCCGACTCCGGATACGCGCTGGCGCGCACCGCCTCGGCTGCGGCGGTGACGTCGTAAGGAGTTGTTCGCAACGTCACGCCGTCGTCTAGGAGCGCCCAGCGAGCGCCCGGGGTCCCTTCGTATGGCCACCCCACGCTGCCGGCGTTGACGAGCCGCAGGTTCCCGACGCGCCGGTCGAACTGCACATGCGTGTGGCCCACGATCGCGAGCGGCGTGTCGCCGAAAGCGTCAATGATCGCTTCCTCTGGCGTCAGGCGCGTGATGATCTCGTCGTCGCTGCGCAACGTCGCATGGCAAAAGACGACGCCGTCGACGATCGCGGTCAGCGGCCACCCCCGCATGGTCTCGATCCGGGTGCCGAGCTGCTCGCGGCACCACCGGCTCTGCCCTTCGTCCGACTCGACGACCTCACGGTCGGCGTTCCCGCGCACGTACAGGCACCGGTCGCCGAGCGCGGCGAGCCGGTCGAAGGTCTCGCGCGGGAACGGCCCTGCGACGACGTCGCCGCCGACGACGATCACGTCGACGCCGAGCGGCCCGAGTTCGTCCAACACCGCTTCGAGAGCGTGGACGATGCCATGGATGTCGTAGAGCGCCGCGATCCGCACGCGTAGGCGACGCTAGCCGAGTATCGCCGCCGGGCGTGCCTCCACCGCGCTCCGCAGCCGCGGGCCCGCGCAGACGACGTCGAGCGCAGGACAACCCGAGCACGCGAAGTCGCTCGGCGTCGGCCGGAACTCGCCGCGCCGCAGGTGCTCGATCGCGGCGCCCAACTCCGCCTCCAGCTCTGCGACCTGGTCGCGCTTGAACGTCGTCGCAACGGGCGCGTCAGGCCGCTCGAGGAACTGGTAGACGACCTCGACGCGCTCCGCCCCCGCCCGGAAGCAGGCCAGTGCGTAGACCAGCCGCTGCAGCCGGTATGCGCGCTCGACGATCTCCTCGGGCGTCTCGTCGCCGAGCGCGTTCGACTTGTAGTCGACGACGAGCGCGTCGGTCCCTTCACGGTGGTAGACGTCGAGGAACCCGTGCAGGAGCACGCCGTCGTGCTCGAACGTGAAGTGCCGCTCCTTTGCGACGGCGTCAAGCCGCGCGACGCGCGCAGCGAGCTCAGACGTGCGATACGACTCGAGAAGGGCGCGGATCAGCGACAGCTCCTCGCCTCCCGCGGCCGGATAGGCGCTGCGGACCCGTTCCTCCAGCCCGTCGGCGACGGCCGGCGCGGCGAGGTCCATGAGCTCGAGCTCGGCGTGCACCGCGCTCCCGATCGCGGTCCCAGACAGCCGCTCCGGGTCTCCCGCATCCCCACCGCGGCCGCGCATCCCCACCACACGTTCGGCGTAGTAGCGATACGAGCAGGTCTCGAACAGCGAGAGCGCGGTGAAGGAGAGCCGCCTGACCGCGTGGAGCGGCGGCTCAGGCACCACCGCCAGCGGCGGCAGGCTCGGGGCCGGCGGCGCGAGGGCCGGCGCTGAGCCCTCCTCGAAGAGCGCAAGCTGCCCGTCGCCGAGCGGCTCGACATCGATCTCCGGCGCGGGCGTAGGACGGTCGACGCGCACCAGCAGGCGCGCCTCGCCCCGCTCGAGTTCGAGCGGCGCGCCGTTGGCCGCGGCGAGCTCGTCGTCGGCGCCCAGCCGCCCCAGCACCCACCCCATCGGCGTCGATGCGTCGGCCGCGCTCTCGCGGTCGACCGCTCCCGAGACGAGCAGCCGGTCGATCGCACGCGTCATCGCGACGTAGTAGAGGCGCAGCCGCTCGGCGCGCTCCTCCGCCTCGCGTGCCGCACGGACGGCCTCGTAGTCGAACGCGCCGCGCCGCTTGCTCGTGAGCGGGTCGGCGACACGGAACCCGAACCGCCCGTCCGACAGCGCGAGGATCTCGTCACCGCCGGGCGCCGGCCGGTCGCGGCCCGCGTCGGCGACGACCACGACCTTGAACTCCAGCCCCTTCGCCGCGTGGATCGTCAACAGGCGTACGGCGTCGGCGCCCTCCTCTTCCGCGACCGCCTCGAGCTCCTTCGCGCCGACCGCCTCCTGCTCGCGGACGAAGCGCACGAACCCTTCGATGTCGGGGCCGCGTAGCTCTTCGTAGGACCGCGCGAGCCGCGCCAGCTTGCGCAGGTTTGCGTAGCGGCGCCGTCCGTCCCACTGCGCGAGGACGGCCAGGTCGTAGTCGTGCTCGGCGACGATCTGCTCGCACAGGCGCTCGAGCGAGAGTCGTGGCAGCTGCGCGACGAGCCGGTCGTAGCGCTGGCGGAACGCCTGGAGCAGGCGCGTGTCGCGGTCGTCGAGCTCGGGCGGCGGCCCTTTCTCGAGACCGGAGAACAGCGGCCGCTTCGACGCCGCGCGCCGGATCAACACGAGCGCGTCGTTCGAGACGCCGACGAAGGGCGACGCGAGCACGCTCACGAGCGCCCGGTCGTCGTAGCGGTTGTGCAGCAGCTGCAGGTACGCGAGCAGGTCGACGACCTGCTGCTGGCCGAAGTACCCACGTCCGGTGGCGCGGTACGTCGGCAGGCCGACGCGGCGCAACTCCTCCTCGTACCACTCGGCATCCGTGCCGGCGGCGAAGAGCAGCACGATCTCGCCCGGAGTCGCAGCATCGCTGTCGACAAGTTCCCTCACGCGCCGCGCGATGTGCTGCGCCTCAGCCCGCCGCCAGTGCAGGCCCGAGCCGGCGTAGCTCGCCTTGTCGGTGATCAGCAGCTCGACCGGATGGCCGAAGACGGGGTCGGGAAACTGTCCCGATGCAGCGAGCGGCTGGAACTCGTCGCCGAACTCCTCCCGGAACAGGAAGTTCACGGCGGCGAGCAATTCAGGCCGCGAGCGGTAGTTGCGCGAGAGCGCCAGGCCGCCGCCCTCCCGCGTGCGCCGCTCGCGGAAGACCTCGACGTCCGCGTGGCGGAAGCCGTAGATCGACTGGAACTCGTCGCCGACGAAGAAGAGCTCGGGCTCGCCGGGCCCGTCCGCGAGCAGGTCGATCAGCTCGCACTGCAGGCGGTTCGTGTCCTGGAACTCGTCGACCATGATCGAGCGGAAACGCAGGTGCTCGCGCTCGCGCAGCGCTGCGTTCCCGCGCAGTAGATCGCGCGCGGCGAGCTGCAGATCCTCGAAGTCGAGCACGCCCTCGCGCTGCTTTGCCTCTCCGTACGCGCGCTCGAAAGCTTCGAGCAGGAGCTGCAGCAGGTCGCGGTCGCGCATCGCGAGCTCGTCGAGCGCGGCCTGTTCGGTCGCTCGCCGCGCCTCCTCGTACGTCGCGGCGCGCTCGCCGCGGGCGCGATGCTCCAAGAGGTCGGCGAGCCGATCGGCGCGAGGCTCTCCCTCGACGGTTTCGAGCAGGCGCGCCGCGTTCGCGCGGGCGAGGTCCGTCGCCTGAACGTCGTCTGCCAGGCAGCGCGCCGCGCCGCGCAGTCGCTCGACTCGCGCTGCGAGCGGCGGCCGATCGCCGAGCTCGAGCACGAGCGCCCGTCCCGCCGAGCGCAGCGTCTCGTAGATGCCGGTCAGCATCCGCCGCAGACCGCGTGTGCCGTAGGTCGCGAGCAGCTGCAGGCGGTCGGCCGCTTCCGCCGCGCAGAACTCGTCGAGCGCCCGGTCGAAAGCCTCTCCTGCGAGCACCGCCGCCTGCGCCTCGTCGAGCTCGCGGAAACGCGGGTCGAGCCCTGCCTCGAACGGATACGTCTTCAGCAGCCGGTTGCAGAAGCCGTGGATCGTCGCGATCCACGCGCCGTCGAGCTCGCGCGCGAGGTCGTGCCGACCACGGGCGCGCAGCTCACGCCGGATGCGCGTACGCAGCTCGCCGGCCGCCTTGCGTGTGTACGTGATTACGAGGATCGAGTCGACGTCGATGCCCCGTTCGCAGACGGCTCGGACGAACCGCTCGACCAGAACCGCCGTCTTCCCCGTGCCGGCGCCGGCAGAGACGAACACGCGGCCGGGCGCGTCGATCGCTTCCCGCTGCTCCGGATTCGGCGCGACGCTCACGGGCGCTTCACCCGGCACATCGGCCACAGGTCGCACCACTGCGGGCACTCGCCCCCGCGCGGGTCATGCGTCACGTCGCCGCCGCGGATGCGCTGCGCGAGCGTCCGTCCGGTCTCGCGCGCGGTCTCGACCTGGCGCCAGAACGCCTCGTCGTCGAGGTAATCGGTCTTCACATAACCGGCGAGGGCGTCCTCGCGCGCGTCGGCGCGCAGCAGGCCGCGTGCCTTGCGGTCGCCGGCGAGCGGGCGGTAGACGCCGCCGAGCGGCTCGATCCCCACGAGGTCGCGCAGCACGAGCATGTAGAGCGGGATCTGGAGCCGCAACTCCTTCTCGATCGCGCTCGCCGAGTGCGCGCCCTTGCCGGCCTTGTAGTCCTGCACGATCCCGCGCGCGCTGAACGGGTCGACGTCGATCCGGTCGATCTTCCCCGAGAGCGTCAGGCCTTCGCCGAGGTCGAGGCCTCGCTGCAGCTCCTGCGCCGAACGCTCCATCCCGAACGAGACCTCGAAACGCTTCGGCACGAGCGGAGAATCCGACTGCGCCTCGTCGTGGACGAACGCCTCGAGGTCGCGCCAGAGCGTTTGGTCGAGCTCGCGGCGCTGCATCTGCGTCATCTCCATGCGCACGCCCTCGACCGCCTGAGTGAGGCAGCGGCGCATCAGCGCAACGGCACGCTCCTCGTTCGACGCGTCGACGCGATCGGCGCCGACCTCCCTCGGGAGCGACGTGAAGAACTTGTGCAGCGTGTTGTGCGCGACAGAACCGCGCAGCTTCGGATCAACCTCGGCGTCGATCGTCTTCGGGTCGATCAGTCGCTCGACGAACCAGGCCGACGAGCAGTCCGCCATGCGCTCGAGCTCGGTGACGTTGAAGGTCGTGCGCGCTCGCAGCTGCTCGATCACGAGCGGATGGCGCAGGCGCGTCCGCCGAAGCAACGCACCTCGCGCACGGTCGAGGCGGCGCTCCCACCCGTTCGCGCGCGCGAGCGCGTCGGCCTCGGCGAGGTGCTCCGGCGCCGCCGCGAACGCGGCCAGTGCCCGCAGGCGCTCGCGCTCGGTGGGCGCGTCGTCGAGCGACCACGTCAGCTGCGAGAGCGGCCGGCGCCGCGTCCAGCGCTTGACGTCGTCGCCCGGGAAGAGCGCCACGACCTCGTCCCAGAACGGGCTCGCCTCTTTCGGGCTGCCCTCGTCGGTCGCGGCCTCACGCACGAGATAGAGCCGCCGCGACGCCCGCGTGCACGCCGTGTAGAAGAGGTACCGGTCGCGGCTGACCGGATCGGCGCGGTGGAGACCGCCGAGTCGCTCGCGCAGCTCGTCGTCGAGGAACGGCGACCCCGTCCCGCGACGCGGCAGGCTGCCCTCCTCGAGTCCGAGCACGAACACCACCTCGAACTGCCGCGTCCGCGCGCGCTCCAGGCCGAGCACCGCAACGCGGCCGCCTTCCGCGGAGCGCGGTCGGATCGTGACCCGCTCGAGCGCAGGAACGACGTCCTCCACCGCGAGCGCGCCGGTGATCCGCTCCCAGCCCTCCAGCTCGTCGAGCAGGCGGGCCACGGCCTCGTGCGTTCGCAGGTCCTGCGCCGAGTCGTCCCCGACCGGCGGCCGCTCCAGGCCGTGCGTCGCGCGCAACATCGAGGCGGCGAGGCCGCGGACGGCGTCGAGTGGCGAGACCGCCGCGCGTAGCGCGTCGAGCGGCGGGACGGTCGCACCCCGGACCTCGCGCATCACTTCCTCGACGCGTTCAGGTGTTGCGATTGCGCGCCCGCGAAGCCGTCCCTCCGCGAAGTCGGCGCTCGAGCGGGTGAGCCCCGAGTACGGCGACCGGAGGAAGGCGAACAGGTCGCCGCGCGTTCCGCCGAGCCACGTGTAGCGAAGCAGCGAGAGCAGCGCGTGGCCAAAGGGCGTCTGCCCGAGCCGCGCGGGCGCCTCTACCCCGAACGGGATCCCGAGCGAACCGAACGCGGTCTCGACGGCAGCACGGACGCGCTCGACGGACGGGCAGACGACGCAGATCGCATCGGCGGCGACGCCCGTCCTCACGAGCTCGAGAATCTCTTCGCCCACGAGCTCGAGCGCGCCGCGAACGCCCGGACCCTCGAAGAAGCGGATCGATCCCTCGAGCGGCGGCGCGCCTGCGACCGGCTCGCCGAAAAGCGTGCGCTCGAGGTGCGCGAGGGCGGGGTGAACGTCGAACGTCGAGCCGGAGGCGGGCGGCAGTTCCTCGATCGAGCCCGCGAGCGACGCGAGCTCGTCGGCCGTGCGGCGGAGCGACTCGAAGGCCGGGCGGCCCGGCTCGTACGGCAGCGACACCGTCACGTCGCTGCGGCCTGCGAGCGACTCGAGCAGCGACCACTCGACGGCGGTCAGGTCCTCGAAGCCGTACGCGAAGACCGGCTCGCCATGCCACGCGTCGAGCTCGCTCCGCAGCCGTTCGACCGCTCGCGCGCGGAGCACGTCGCGGTCCCAGAGACCGAGCGCGTCGAGCTCCGAGCGGTAGGCGGCATAGAGGTCTTGGAGGTCGCCGTCGACGCTTCCCGGCTCGAGGAGGCCTGCGCCGAGCTCGCGGATCGCGTCGCGGAGCGTGTCGGCGAAGCCGGCAGAGCGTGCCGACCTCGAGAGACCGTTCAGCGACGTGCGCGCGACGGCGCGGCGGAGCGCGAGGTGCTGCTGGGTCTCGGTCGCGACCGGCTTACGGTCTTCGTCACCCCAGGCGAGGCGCTCGAAGACGTCGTCGAACGTCCCGATCGCACCGCCGAACAGACAGCCGCTGCGCGCCACCAGCTGGCGCTCGACCCGATTGACGTCCGACCGGTTCGGCACGATGAGAAACGGCTCGCGCGGGAGCGCTTGGAGGTAGCGCTCGAGGAGGAGCGCCACCTTGCCCGCGTTCGCAGGGCCGACGAGCAGGCTCAGACCCACAACCCACCCATCGTAGTGTCGCGTTCGGACAGTTCCCGGCGAGGTTCCGCGCTGCGAGCGGGAAAAACGAAGGGCGGGTCGCCCCGCCCTCCTAGAGCTACGCGGCCGCTTTCGGCCGGCGTCCGCGGCGCGCCGCCGGCTGACCGGGCATCCCGCCGGCGCAGGTTTCGCAGAGATCGGCCTGCTTCGAGCCGCGGCGCGCGTCGTTGAAGTTGATGCGCATCACGGCGCCCTTTGATTCATCGATTTCTTTGCCGCAGTTGTCGCAAACAAGCACGGTCTTTCGGGCCAACTTTTCCTCCTTGTGGCGCAGCGAGAGCGGCGACAACGTACCGGAAATGCTTCGTCGAATCTATGCGGCCTCGCGCGCCTGTCGAATTCGCCACGAACGGAGCAGGCTCAGCAGCGCCTGCTCCTCCAGATCGAGACCCGTATCCCGTGCCGAGACGACTCGCAAATGCCGTGGGCGGAAATCGTCGATCGTGCGGCCGTCCATGTACTGCTCGACAACCGCGGGGCTGATGTACGACGCGCGGCAGACTGCGGGCGTATTCCCCAGCTTCTCGGCGACGTTGCGGACGACGGACGTCACCACGCGCTTCGCCTGCGTTTCCGTCTCGGATGGCCCATGCTCGGCGAGGCCGATCGCCGCGAGCAGCGTCCCGCCCCAGGTGCGGAAGTCCTTCGCCGTGAACTCTTCTCCCATGTGCGTCTGGATGTACTCGTTGAGGCGGCGCTCGGTCACGTTGTGCAGCTCGCCGTCGTTCACGTAACGGAAGAGCCGGGTGCCGCCCTTGAGGGCGAGCAGCTCCTTCAAGGCTTCGGCCAGCTCCGCGTCGACGAGCGCCGTCCGCACCCAGACCTTGTGCTTCCCCCGGAAGTTGAGCGCGATCCGCCTGCCGCGGACCTTGATGTGGCCCTTCCGCAGCGTCGTGATTCCATACGTCCGCGACGTCTTGGTGTAGCGCTCGGAGCCGGGCCGGAACCAGCCGACGTTGATGATCCGGAGCGCGACGGCGCACACGCGCTCGCGGTCGAGATGCGGGCGGTCCATGTGCTCTGCCATCGCGGTGCGGATCTCGGGCAGCTTCTCGCCGAAGCGCACGAGCCTGTCGTACTTCGCCTGCTCCTGCTGTGCACGATACGCCGGGTGGTAGAGGTACTGCCGTCGCCCGGCGCGGTCCAGTCCGACCGCCTGCAGCTTCGCGCGCGCGCTGGGCGAGATCCAGACCTCGCGCCACGCAGGCGGAATGCGCAGCTGATCGATCCGCTCGAGTTTTTCGGAGTCAGTGATCTCGCGACCCTTGGCGTCGTAGTAACGAAAGCCGCGGCTTTTCGAGCCACGGCGGCGCCAACCCCCTTTCCTCGCCACGCCCGGCATGTAACCCGGGACGCCTAGCTGTAATCCCTCCATAGAATCGGCCGCCGTGGACGAGCGCACGATCGTGGTGCTGGAAGGCGACCAGACCGGGCAGGAGCTGCTCGAGGAGGCGGTCAGAGTCCTTCAGCCCGATGTGATCGGGATCGAGCTCTCGTTCCCGCGTTTTGATCTCTCGCTCGAGAACCGCCGTCAGACCCAGAACGAGGTCGTGCACGAGGCCGCGCGGGCAATCCGCGAGCACGGGCTTGGGCTGAAGGCCGCGACGATCACGCCCGAGGGGCGCGACGACGTCGGCTCGCCGAACCGGATCCTCCGCGAGGAGATTGGCGGGCAAGTGATCGTGCGCACCGGCCGCCGCATCCCCGGCGTGGTTCCGGTCGGCGGAGTGTTTGCGCCGATCTCGGTCGTCCGCATGGCGGTCGGAGACGCGTACGGCGCGAAGGAGTGGCGGGAGGGCGAGGGTGACGAGGAGGTGGCGCTCCGAACCGAGCGCATCGAGCGGCGCATCTGCCACTCGGTCGCCGAGTACGCGTTCCGGCTCGCCGAGCGCTCGAATGCGAAGGTCTTCGGTGGACCGAAGTACACCGTCTCGCCCACGTACGAGGGGATGCTCAAGGAAGAGATGGACGCGGCCGCCGAGCGGCACCCAGACGTGCCGTACGAGCCCCAGCTGATCGACGCGACGTTCGCTCTCCTGCTCGCCCGCGCGGCCGATCCGCTCGTCATCCCCTCGCTGAACCGGGACGGCGACATCCTCTCCGATCTCGTGCTTCCGCTCTTTGGCTCGATCGCCGGGTCGGAGTCCCTGCTCGTCGCGTTCGACGCGGAGTACGTCCCGCGGGCGCTGATGGCCGAGGCCGCGCACGGGACCGCGCCCGCGCTCGAGGGCAAGAACATCGCGAACCCGATGGCGATGATCCTCGCCGGCGCCGCGCTGCTCACGCATGGCGACGAGACCGCGCAGCAGGCGGCGCGCGCGATCCGCGAGGCGGCTCTCGAAGCTGTTTCCGAAGGCCACCGGACAGCGGATCTCGGCGGACACCTGGGCACGACGGAGTTCACCGACGAGGTGATCCGCCGCGTGCGGACGAAGCTCGAGGTCTGGTCGACGCTCTAGGAGGGCTTGGCGGAACGGGCCTCGTAGCCGGGGTGCGATGGGCGAGTGCGATGCAAGGACGCAGGGAGCGTTCGTATCCAGTGGATACGGGCGCGACTGAGGACGCGGCAGCGCGCCGCCCAGCGCGGCCCGGCGGCACAGCGCCTGTTTCGCCAAGCCCTCCTATCGCTGGATGCGGACGCCGGAACCCTCGAGGCGCCGGAGCGCCTCGTCGATCTGCTCGGGCGTGCCTTCGAGGACGACGCGTGTCGACGTTGCCCCGGTGCCGCGCAGCCTTCGCAGGAGCGGTTGCAGCACGACTAGGAACACGTCGAGCACGGCGAGCGCGCCCAGCGCGCGGTAGAAGCCTTCGGAATCGATCTCCTTCCAGATCGCGACCGTCGCGAGCGCCGCAAGCAACGCAGCGAGCGCACAGACGGCGAAGTAGATGCCGCGAAGCGCCGGCGTGTCGTCTTCGCGGCGACGGCTCGTGAGCGCCGAGATCTGGGTCAGCGCAGCGGCGATCGCCGTCGTCGTGCCGACGAGCTTCCACGCCGTGTCGGAATCGTCTGCTGCCCAGATCGCGACGAGCGCGAGCACGAAGCCGGCCGCGGCGGCCACGATCGTCGCCCAGGCGAGGGGTTCTGCGACGCGGCGCTCGAGCAGAATCGCGCCCGGGAGCGTGAGCAGGCTGTAGAGCGAGATCGCGAGCGTCGTGCCGAGGATGCGAACCTCGGTGTCGCCGAAGTCGCCGAACAGGAGCACCACGATCGCGATCGCTGCAGTCGCCGAGAGCGACGCGACCGCCGCGATCACGAGGACACGCTTTCCCGTTTCCATCTACACCGTCAGCGGGATGAGCATGGAGCAACCACCTTCCCCACCGTCGGTCTCATCCCTCCCAGGCGGCGCACATAGGATCCGCGCCGTGAGAGTCGGGGTGCCACGCGAGACCGCGGCGGGCGAGCGGCGCGCGGCGCTCGTTCCGGATTCGGTTACTCGACTTGCGCCGTCGGGCATCGACGTCGTCGTCGAAGAGGGCGCAGGCGTCGCCGCGTCGTATCCCGACGACCTCTACCGTGAGGCGGGCGCCGTCCTCGGGTCGCCTTGGGACGCCGACGTCGTGGCGAAGGTGCAGAAACCGAGCGCCGCGGAGATCGAGCGACTGCGCGACGGGCAGGTGTTGATCGGGTTTCTGCAACCGCTCACCGATCGCGAGGGGATCGAACGGCTCGGGGCGCGCGGCGTCAACGCCTTCGCGATGGAGTCGATCCCGCGAATTACGCGCGCGCAGTCGATGGACGCGCTCTCTTCGCAGGCATCGGTCGGCGGCTACAAGGCTGTGCTGCTCGCGGCCGATCGCCTGCCGCGTTTCTTTCCGATGCTGATGACCGCGGCCGGCACGGTCCCGCCCGCGAAGGCGCTCGTGCTCGGCGCAGGTGTCGCCGGACTGCAGGCGATCGCCACCGCGCGGCGCCTCGGCGCTGTCGTCTATGGGTTCGACGTGCGACCGGTCGTCCGCGAGCAGGTCGAATCGCTCGGTGCGTCGTTCCTCGATCTCGGCGTCGTCGGCGAGGAGACCGAAGGCGGCTATGCGCGCGAGTTGACCGAGGAGGAGCAGCGGCGCCAGCAGGACGCGCTCGAGGAGCGGATCCCCGAGTTCGACGTCGTGATCACGACCGCCGCGATCCCGGGACGGCCGGCGCCCCGGCTGATCCCGGCAGCCGCCGTTCGTGCGATGCGGCCAGGGTCGGTGATCGTCGACCTCGCCGCGGAAACCGGCGGAAACTGCGAGCTCACGCGGCCTGGCGAGGAGATCGTCGAGTCGGGCGTGACGATCGTCGGGCTGACGAATCTCCCGAGCACGATGGCCTTCGATGCGTCGCGCCTCTACTCGCGCAACGTCACCGCGCTCCTGCAGCACCTCGCGCCCGAAGGCGAGTTGACCCTCGACTTCGACGACGAGATCACGGCCGGCGCCTGCGTGACGCGCAGTCAGGAGGCGGTCGCATGAACGCCCGGCTCGTCTCCGAACTGACCGTCTTCGCGCTCGCGATCTTCATCGGCTTCGAGGTGATCTCGAAGGTGCCGGCCATGCTGCATACGCCGTTGATGTCCGGCACGAACGCGATCCACGGCATCGTGCTGATCGGGGCGATGCTGATCGCAGGCACGGCAGACTCGACGTTGGAGCAGGTACTCGCATTCGTCGCCGTCGTGTTCGGCACGATCAACATCGTCGGCGGCTTCCTCGTCACCGACCGGATGCTCGAGATGTTCAAGCGGCGGCCGGGCGAGGACCGCGAGTGAGCCGCACCTGGATCGACGTCGCCTACCTTGTCGCGGCGATCCTGCTCATCGTCGGAATCAAACGGCTCTCACATCCCGCGACGGCCCGCTCGGGGAACTGGATCGCTGCGCTCGGAATGGCGATCGCCGTCGGCTTCACGTTCGCGATCAAGGAGATCGACAACTACGCGCTGATCCTGGTGGGGATCGCGATCGGCGCGGTGATCGGTGCCGTGTCGGCGCGCCGCGTGAAGATGACTGCGATGCCGCAGATGGTCGCGCTGTTCAACGGCGTCGGCGGCGGCGCAGCGGCGCTGATCGCTGCGGCCGAGTTCCATCGGCGCGCCCCCGCCTCGGGCCACCTGGCCGGGGACCTCTTCGTCGGGATCCTCTTCTCGGCGGTGATCGGCTCCGTCAGTTTCTGGGGCTCGCTGGTCGCGTTCGGGAAGTTGCAGGAGCTCTTGCCGGGACGGCCACTCGTCTTCCCTCGACAGAACTTCTTCAACGCGCTGCTGGGCGCGGGGCTGATCGCGCTCGTCGCGCTCACGGCGTCGACCGAAAACGGCATCTGGTTCGCGCTGCTGCTCGCCGCCGCCGCGGTGCTCGGATTGCTCTTCGTGCTCCCGATCGGCGGCGCGGACATGCCCGTCGTGATCTCGCTTCTGAACGCGTGCACAGGCCTCGCCGCGGCGGCGACGGGGTTCGTGCTCGACAACACCGCGTTGATCATCGGCGGGACGCTTGTCGGCGCTTCGGGAACGTTCCTCACGATCATGATGGGCCGCGGGATGGGGCGGCCGCTGACGCAGACGCTGTTCGGCGCGTTCGGCGCAGCGCCGGCTGGAGCGCCGGCACTCGCCGCGGCTGGTGCGGGCGCGAACGGAGGGAGCGTGCGCACCGCCACGCCCGACGACATCGCGTTCATGCTGGCGTACGCGCGGCGCGTGGTCTTCGTCCCCGGCTACGGGCTCGCGGTCGCGCAGGCGCAGCACGACGTGCGCAACCTCGGCGAGCTGCTCGAGGGGAAGGGCGTCGACGTGCGTTATGCGATTCATCCAGTTGCGGGACGCATGCCGGGGCACATGAACGTGCTGCTCGCCGAGGCCAACGTGCCGTACGACGAACTCTTCGAGATGGAGCAGATCAACCCGGAATTCCCGCAGACGGACGTAGTCGTCGTCGTCGGCGCGAACGACGTCGTCAACCCGGCGGCACGTGACCAGCCCGGCAATCCGATCTACGGAATGCCGATTCTCGACGTCGACAAGGCGCGCAACGTCGTCGTGATCAAGCGCTCGCTCGCGGCCGGATTCGCCGGCGTGGACAACCCCCTCTTCTACGATCCGAAGACCGTAATGCTGTTCGACGACGCCAAGGCGGCGCTCGAGCGGCTCGTTGCGGCTCTCAAGTCCGTTTGAGCGTCCCGAGCGTTCCGTTCTTCGGCGGCGAGGCCGTCGAGCGGGCAGTTTCGCCCGAGCGCGCACTCGAGGCGGTACGGGAGGCCTTCGTCGCGTATGCGCGCGGCGAGTGGACGATGCCGCCGAAGGTGTACGTCCCTGCGTATCCCGCGGGCGATTTCCGGGCGATGCCGGCGCTCGGCGGCGGCCACTCGCTCTTGAAGTGGGTGACGTCGTTCCCCGGCAATCCGGGCGCCGGACTCCCGACCGTGATGGGCCTCGTGCTCGTGAGCGACGCGTCGAACGGCGTGCTGCGCGCCGTTCTCGATGCGGGGGCGGTCACGGCGCTGCGCACCGGTGCTGCGGCGGTGCTCGCGGCGGAGACGCTCGGCAGGGAGGACGCGGAGACGGCCGCCGTGATCGGCGCGGGCGTCAACGGTCGCGCGGCGGCGCGAACGTTCGCGGCCCGCGGGCGTCGCGTTGCGGTCTGGGACGTCGACGGGACGCGGTCGCGAGCCGTCGCCGACGAGCTGGGGGTCGACGTCGCGCCGTCGCGGGCAGAGGCGCTGGCCGCCGATCTCGTCGTCACGGTCACACCCGGCCGCGAGGTCTTGCTCGGCGAGGGCTCGCTTCGCCCCGGCCAGCACGCCTCGCTGATGGGGGCGGACGGCCCGGGCAAGCAGGAGATCGCCGTTGCCGAGCTCGCACGCGTTCGCGTCTTCTGCGACGACTGGGAGCAGGCGAGCCACAACGGCGATCTCGCGCACGGGGTCGAGGCCGGCGTGCTCGAGCGCGAGGACGTCACCGAGCTCGGCGCCGTCCTCGCCGGCACGGCCGAAGGGCGGTCTTCCGTGGACGAGGCGACCGTCTTCGACTCGACCGGGCTCGCGATCCAGGACCTCGCGATCGCGCTCGCCGCGCTCGAGCGCGCGGACGAGCTCGACCTGCCGCGGTTCCAGCCCTAGATGGTTGATGCCACGATCTCGCGCGCCCGGCTGCGCGGTCTGGCCCGTCTGGGCCGCGTGCGGAACCGACGCGCCCCGGGAACGGACGATCTCATGGCATCAACCATCTAGGCGCGCGCTGGGTCAAACACCTCGAGCAGCGGATCGTGGTCGCCGCGAAGCGCGCGTGCGACGAGCTCGCCGCACGCGAGGCCGAGCACGTTGCCGTGGCCCGAGTACCCGGCCGCAACCCAGATGCGCTCCTGACCCGGCAGCGGTCCGACGAGCGGAAGCCGATCGTCGGTCCCGCCCCAGATCCCGGCCCAACGGTGAGTGACCGCGGGGAGACGGCCGAGTAGCCGCCGCACGAACGACTCGAGGCGCTCCTGGACTTGCGTCGTGACCTCTTCCTTCGCCGTCCATTCCTCTTCGAGGGACGTATCACGGCAGCCGCCGATCACGAGCCTGCGGTCCGGGGTCTGCTGCCAGTAGTCGAGTCCGTGGCGCGCGTAGTGCGGACGCTCGAAGACGAGCTCCGGCAGCGGCTCGGTCACGAGCACCTGACCGCGGGTCGGGCGGATGCGCGCATCGAGCTCGGGGGCGAGCCCATGCGTGTACCCGTCGGTCGCGACGACGATCCGATCGGTCTCGAGCTCCTCGAGCGACTCGACGCGGCTCTGCTCGCGGATCTCCGCTCCGGCTTCGGCCGCGACCCGCGCAAGTCGCCGCACCCAGCGCGCAGGTTGGAGCGACCCGTCAGACGGATGGAAGAGCGCGGCGACGAACGAGCCGCGGAGCGGCGGGCCGAGCTCGTCGCCGTCGCGCCACTCGACGGCGAACCCGTCGGCACGCAACGCGTCGTGCTCCGCACGAAGCTCACCACGCTCGTCCGCGTCGACGGCGAGACGGAGACTGCCGACACGACGGAATGCGTCACCCGCGAGCGACTCGAGCCGATCAAGAGTTCGCTCTGTCAATTGCCAGTACTCCCGAGCACGAGCCGCCCCGAGCTGACGGCGAGCCGCGTCGTAGGCCATTGCGCCGCCTCGGAGTGCGAACCCACCGTTGCGGCCGCTGGCACCGCCCGCGATCTCGCGCGCCTCGTGTAGGCGGACGCGCACGCCGGCCTCTGCGAGCGCGAGCGCGCACGCACAGCCGGTCACCCCGCCGCCGACGATCTCGACCTCGGCAGGGGCGCTCAAGGAGGCGCGCGGGAGCGCTGCCGCAGGCTCCTCGAGCCAGTAAGAAGCCATGCGCCGATCGTAGTCACGACCTTGTCCTTCGGTAGACCCCGTCCGCGCATGCGACGAGGCCCGCGAGCTCGAGCTCGGAGAGCGCCGCCGCAGCCTCTCCGGGACGAAGGGCCGCAGCGCGGACGAGCTCGTCGCCGGTGGCGGGCGCGTCGAGGCGCAGGAACAGTGCCCGCGCCGGCTCGGTGAGATCGACCTCGGTGTCCTCCGGAGCGGACAGTCCGAAGAGCTCGAGGACGTCGGCAGCCGCGGTGAGCGGTGTCGCCCCGAGCCGGAGCAAAGCGTTCGTGCCGACGCTGAGAGTCGAGGTGATCTCGCCGGGACAGACGAGCACCTCGCGTCCCTCCTCGAGCGCGAAATCGGCCGTGATCAGCGCGCCGCTCCGCTCGCGCGCCTCGACCACGACGGTCGCCTGTGCCAATCCCGCGATGATCCGATTACGCGCGGGGAACCGCCACGGAGCCGGCTCGACGCCTGGCGCATACTCCGAAACGACAAGCCCGTTTGCGCAGAGCCGGCGCGCGAGCTCCGCGTGCGCGGCCGGATAGTCGCGGTCGACGCCGCAGCCGAGAACCGCGACGGTGATGCCGCCGGCGTCGAGCGCACCGCGGTGCGCCTCGCCGTCGACACCCCGAGCGAGCCCGCTGACGACGACGAGGCCCGCGGCGGCGAGCTCACGACCGAGCATCCGCGCGACCTGTGTGCCGTACGGCGAGCACGAGCGCGCACCGACGATTGCGACCGCAGGCCGCGAGAGCAGCCGTGCATCCGCAGCGCCGCGCAGGAAGAGGCCGGGCGGTGCGTCGTGGATCGCGCGCAGGAGTGGCGGGAACTGCGGATCCGCGCGGGGAAGCCAGCGAAGCTCCTTTCGCTCGAGCTCCGCGAGATACGCAGGCGCGTCGAACGTCCGCGCGAACGCAGCGAACTGTGCACTGCGCGCCTCAGACGAAGGATGGGCGCCGCGCGCTGCGGCGAAGGCGGCGAGAGCGAGATCGTTCACGTCGTCAGCTCTGCAGGCGCGCGGTAGGACAGTGCTTCTGCTACGTGCTCTGCGTCAACGCTCTCGGCCTCCGCGAGCGCGGCGATCGTCGACGAGACGCGTGCAACGCGGGCTCGTCCGCGTCCGGAGAGCGGCAGACGCTCGACAGCACGCGTCAGCAACGCGTCGGCAGCTTCACCGCGTTGCGGGACCTGGGACGTCAGACGCGCGCGAGCCTTGACGATCCGCTCGCGCACACCCGCGGACGGCTCTCCCGGTGCGCCCGCCAGGTCGGGCGCACGCGGCCGCGGCACCGCGACGACGAGGTCGAAGCGGTCGAGCAGCGCGCGCGAGAGCTTGTTGGCGTACGCAGCGAGGCGCTGCGGCGAACACGAACAGGCGAGCGCAGAGTCGCCGCGGGCCCCGCACGGGCAAAGGTTCATCGTTGCCACGAGCTGGAAGCGCGCGGGATACAGCGCCGTCCCCTCCGCGCGGGCGACGCTGATCATTCCGTCCTCGAGCGGCTGACGGAGCGCCTCAAGCGCAGGACGAACGAACTCCGGCAGCTCGTCGAGCAGGAGGACGCCGCGATGCGCCAGGCTCGCCTCGCCCGGTCGTGGGCCCCGCCCCCCGCCGACGATTGCCGCGGCCGACGCGGTGTGGTGCGGCGTGCGAAACGGCGGCGTCGTGATCAGCGGATGCGCGGCGCGGAGAATCCCCGCGACGGAGTGGATCCGTGTTACTTCGAGCGCCTCGGCATCATCGAGTAGGGGCAGTACTCCCGGCAGCCGCCGGGCAAGCATCGTCTTGCCGGTTCCCGGCGGGCCCGCGAGCAAGAGGTGATGCGACCCGGCGGCGGCGATCTCGAGCGCGCGCCGCCCCCGCTCCTGGCCGCGGACGTCTGCGAGATCGGGTACCGGCGGCGGCTTCCAGCCGTTCCGCGACGCAACCGGCTCGGGTTCGAGCTGGCCGCGCAGGTACGCGACTGCCTCTGCGAGGTGCCACACCGGCACTGGGTCGACGCCGGCCAGCGCCGCTTCGGGCGCTGAGCGAGCAGCGCAGATGATCCTGGAGAGTCCGGCGCTCCGCGCACCGTCGGCAACCGCGAACACGCCGGCGACCGGTCGCACGCGCCCGTCGAGCGCGAGCTCCCCGTGCACCGCGTGGCGCTCGAGCTCGTCGCGCGGCACCTGTCCGGATGCCGCGAGGATCGCAAGCGCGATCGGAAGGTCGAACGACGAGCCTTCCTTGCGAAGCGAGGCCGGGGCGAGATTCACCGTGATCCTGCCTTTCGGCCATTCGCACTCGGCGGAGCGAACGCCGCTTCGTACGCGTTCTTTGGCCTCCTGACACGCACGGTCGGCGAGTCCGACGATCGTGAAGCCGGGCACCTGTCCCTGCAGGTGCGCCTCGACCTCGACCCGGCGGGCCTCGAGACCTACGAGCGCATGGGTGACCGCGCGTGCGAGCACGCTGCCACCGTAGGCGGCAACGTGTCACGTGTCTGTGTCAACTCTGTGAAAACTTGCGCGCGACGAGCACGTCTTCGAAGTATTCGCCCGCCCGCCGTCCGGTGCGTCGGTTCACATGCCTGCGCAACCGATGCTCCAGCTCCAATCCCGCACGCTCGAGAATCGCCGGATACAGATTGCGGCGGTCGTTGACCACGACCAGCACGCGCGCGTTACCGCGGAGTTGCTCCGCCGAGCGCTCCAGAATGCGCGCGACGCCCTCAACGTAGTCCTCGATCGCGCGCTTCGTCGACCCGCGCCCGAGTTCGAGCGCGCCGAGGTCCTCGAGGCCGAGCAGCTCGTAGGCGTACCGGTGCTGCTCGTGGTAGTCGATCAGGCCCGGGTACGGCGGAGAGGTAAGCACTGCATCGAAAGGACCGCCGAGATCGAGTTGCCGTGCGTCCCCGTGCAGCACGCTCGCGGCCCGCCCACGGGAGCGGACACGGGCGAACGCCTTCACGCGCGCCAGGGTGTCGAGCGCGTAGCGTCGCAGGAAGTGCTGCGCGAGCTCGACGGGCCTGCACTCACGCTTGTGCTTGTGGCACCAGTACGGGTCACGCTGGGGGGCGCGCGGGAAGTCGAGGTCGAAGTGCGTCGTGCGTCGCGCCGACCGCGCAGCGCGTGCGAGCACGACGCGCAGCACGTCACCGTGCTCGTAGTCCGCGATCAACTCACGAAAACTGAGTAGCTCGGCCGCAGCCTGCGGAGCGAACCAACGCCGCACGTAGGCGGAGGGCGGTACGGCGGCGTTCACGTCGCCGCGTTCGAGTCGCGCGCACGCGTCTCTCAGCTCGCGCTCGAGCGTGAAGAGGTTGTACCGCGTGGTCTTGACCCGCATCAGGAGCACGTTGAATGCCGCGACGTCCACGCCGGTCGCGTCATGTCCGCTCTCGAGCGCCTGCACGAGCGTCGTTCCCGAGCCCGCGAACGGGTCGAGGATCCGCGCGCCCGCCCGCACGTAGCGCGCGAGCAGCGCCTCGACGAGCTGGGGTATGAACTTCCCGAGGTACGGGTGCAGCCGATGGACGTGCTTCGTCCGCTCTCGTTCGGGGAGCTCGCGTTCGGACCACGACAGCTCGAGGTCGATCTCGTCGTAAAGCGCGTCTTGCGACGGGGCCACGGCCCCGAGGGAGTTCGTGCTCTAGAGCGGATCTCCTAGCGGAAGCCGTCGCAGGCGACCGCCCTGGTGCGCGACGACCTCGAACCCGACATCGAGCCGGGCCGCCTCGGGGTGCGCCGCGAGCCAGGCCTCCGCCGCCCGAAACAGCCGGCGTTGCTTCTCCACATCGACCATCTCTTCGGGCAAGCCGAAGCGCGCCCCGCCCTTCGACTTGACCTCACAGAAAACGAGTTGCCGCCCGCGGCGCACGATCAGGTCGAGCTCGTAGCCCGCGCTCCAGACGTTCGCGCCAAGGATGCGATAGCCGCGCAGGCGATAGTGCCGCTCGGCGCGGCGCTCAGCCTGCCGCCCGGATCCCGGCCTCGGCACCGTCGGCGTAGCAGAGGGCCTGGAAGGAGAGCCGGTGCACCTGCGAAGGCCCCCGCGCGCGCACCACAGCGGAGTGGCCCGGCGTGATGTAGCCCACGTGCGAAGAGAACCCGTAGTGCGGGAAAACCGCGTCCATCCTGCGCATCGCGCGATCGCGGACGACCTTGGCGACGATCGATGCAGCCGCAATCGCAGCGCTCTTGGTGTCGCCGTCGACGATTGCGATGTGAGGTGGCGCACTCGGGCCCAGACGAAAGCCGTCCACGAGGCAGACCTCGGCGGGCGGCGTGAGCGCCGCGAGAGCCGAGCGCATGCCGGCAAGATTCGAACGATGCAACCCGTTCCGATCGATCTCGCGCGCAGAGAAGACGCGGACGGCGATCTTCGCCGCGCAGCCCACCACTGCCGCGAAGATCTCCTGTCGCTCGTCCGGGGTCAGCTGCTTCGAGTCGTTCAAGAGCGCGAGCGGACGGACGCGGTGGTCGCGCAGGCACTCGTAGTCGAGCAGCACCCCCGCGACGACGAGCGGGCCGGCGAGCGAGCCGCGCCCGGCCTCGTCGACGCCCGCCACGAAGCGTGCGCCGTGCTTGCGGTCGAAGCGGAGAAGACGTTGGCCGCTGCTTGGAGGCACGCGGCGAGGATAGCGCCGGGCTCAGCCGGAGCCGGCCCCTGTGGAAAAGTTCTTACGCTTCGGTGTTCGCCGCGCCCTCGGCCACGGGCGTCTCGGGCGCCTCGACGCCGGACGCGGCCTCGGGGGCCTCGGCTACCCGGCGCTCGACGTCGGCCGGCTCGGTCGCGGCCGGAGCCGCCTGGGTCGCGAGCTCCGAGACCTCGATCCCGCGAGCCGCCGCGGCCGCGCCCGGCCGCTGCTGCTTCTCGCGGACGCGAGCCTTCTTGCCGACCTTCTCGCGCAAGTAGTAGAGCTTCGCGCGCCGGACGTCGCCGATCGCGACGACGTCGATCCGCTCGATCTTCGGTGAGTGGAGCGGGAACGTTCGCTCGACCCCGACGCCGAACGATTGCTTGCGCACCGTGAACGTCTCGCGCGCGCCTGCGCCCTGGCGCTTGATCACGATCCCCTCGAAGACCTGCACGCGCCGCCGCTGCCCCTCGATCACCTGGAAGTGCACGCGGACGGAATCTCCCGCCTTGAATTGCGGAATCCCGTCGCGCAACTGGGCGCGCTCGATGGATTCGATGATATTGCTCATGACAAGGGCCGGCCGCGAGACCGATCGGGCATGCTAGCGGAAGGAGATCCGGTTTGGCGGCCAGTAGGTTGCGAAGACATCGCCGATGATGTTCCGGCGCGGCACTGTCCCCCAGACGCGCGAATCGCACGACTGGGTGCGGTTGTCGCCCATCACGAAGTAGGCGTTCGCGGCGATCTTCTGCCGGGGATAGGTCTGGAAGTCCTGCCGGTCCTTGGGGATATACGGCTCGATCAGCCTGCGGCCGTTGATGTAGACGTCCCCGTCGCGCTGCTCCCAGGTCTCGCCCGGCAGCCCGACGATCCGTTTCACGAAGGTCCCTGCCGGCGGGCAGTGCAGTGCAGCCTTGGGCGGAGTCTTGAAGACGATGATGTCGCCGCGATGCGGGTCGCGGAAGTGGTAGACGAACCGGTTCGCGAGCACCCGATCCGAGAAGCGGGCGAGGCAGCCAGGACCCGGCCGCGCGCAGTGCAAGCGCGGCTCCATCGAGGAGGTCGGGATCCGGTACGGGTTCACGACCCAGGCCTTGATCGCGAGCACGATCGCGACAGCGCCGACGATGGTGACGAACCAATCGAGAGCGACGGTCCACGCGTGCGGCAGGCCCAGCCGCTCGATCGGGTTCCTCACCGGCCGACGCTCCGCAGTCTGCTCTGTTCCAGTCGCCATTCTTCGATTCGCTTGTGATCTCCGGAAAGAAGGACGTCCGGGACCGTCCAGCCCCGGAACTCTGCAGGACGCGTGTAGTGCGGGTACTCGAGACCGCGCTCGAGGCCGGCCGAGAAACTCTCTTGACGCCCCGACTCCTCGCTCCCGAGCGCGCCCGGGAGCAGCCGTCCCACCGCGTCGACGAGCACCATAGCCGGAAGGTCGCCGTTGGAGAGGACGTACGGGCCGATCGAGATTGCGTCCGAGGCGAGCTGCGTGACGACGCGCTCGTCGAACCCCTCGAAGCGGGCCGAGAGGACGGTCAAGCGCTCCTCCTGCGCTAGCTCCTCGACGACCTCCTGGGTCAGCGGCCGCCCCGAAGGCGTCATCGCGACCACGCGATGCTCGGGCGCGCCGCCGTAGGCCGCCTCGAGCGCCGCGGCGACGACGTCGACTCGCAGCACCATCCCCGCGCCGCCGCCGTAGGGCTCGTCGTCGACCTGGCCGGCGCGAAGGGGAGTGGTGTCGCGGTAGTTGAAGAGCCGCAGGTCGAGCTCGGTGCCGAGCACCGCTGCGAGCGGACGTTGTTCGGTGAGCCAGGCGAACGCATGCGGGACGAGCGTGAAGACGTCGAGTTGCACAGGGGCGCCAGGTTACTGAGGGGCGGCGAACCCAGGTGCGACAACGATTCGACCCGCGTCGAGGTCCACCTTCCTCACGCAGTCCTCCACCAGGGGCAGGAGCACGCCGGAGTCGAGCTCGAGCACGTCGTTCGCCGCGTACGGTTCCACGGTCCGGACCCGCCCGAGCGCGCGCCCCCCTTCCTCGACGACCTCGAGACCGACGAGCTGGAAGACGTAGTACGAGTCCTCCTCCGGCTCGGGCAGGTCGGCTGCGGGGATCTCGAGCGCGGTCCCGCGGGCGACCGGACGGTCGAGACGGATCACGAGACGGTTGCCGGCGCGCTTCGCCGCTTCGACGCGAACGCGTTCCTCGCCGGCGAGCAGCGTCGCGCCGGGCGCAAAGCGCTCGGGAACCTCGCTCGCGTCCTCGACCACGAACGCGCCGTCGAGCCCGTGCGGCCGTCCAACCCGGCCGACGACGACCCTATCCGGCAATCTCCAGCAGCACGCGCCGGTTCTCGCGCACGCCGCCGGCGCGGACGATCGCGCGCAGCGCACGCGCGATCCGCCCCTGGCGCCCGATCACCTTGCCGACGTCTCCTGGAGCCACGTGCAGGTGGAGGACGAGCGCGTCCTCTCGTTCCTCACGCTCGACGCGCACCGCGTCGGGCTCGTCGACGAGGCCGCGCGCGAGGAACTCGACGAGCTCTGTCACACCGAGACGTTCTTGATCTTCAACAGCCTGGCCACAGTTCCGGAGGGCTGCGCCCCCTTGCCGAGCCAGTCGCGGACCTTGTCCTCGTTGAGCTCGATCGTCGACGGCTCGGTCTGCGGGTTGTAGTGACCGACGATCTCGATGAACTTGCCGTCGCGCGGCGAGCGCGAGTCGGCGACGACGACGCGATAGATCGGGTTCTTCTTCGACCCGACGCGGGTCAGACGGATACGAACTGCCATGTCACCTCCGTGACTTCTTTCGCTTCTTCTTCTTCGACGAACGCGGCACGGCGCGTGCAGGAGCGCCGTTGCCCTGGTCGGACGCGAGCGCGGACAGCTGCGGCAGCTTGCCTTTGCTCATGCCCTTCATCATCTTCTCCATCTGCTTGCGCGCCTCGATCAGGCGGTTGACCTGCTGCACGCTCGTGCCGCTTCCGCGCGCGATCCGCAGCCGGCGCTTGCCGTCGATCAGCTTCGGCAGCGCGCGCTCCTGCGGCGTCATCGAGAGCACGATCGCCTCGACGCGCTTCAGCTCGCGCTCGTCGATGTCGACATCCTTCAGCTGCGAGCCGAGACCCGGGATCAACTTGAGCACGCCCTGCAGAGGACCCATGCGCCGGAGCATGCGCTGCGCGGAGAGGAAGTCGTCGAACGTGAACTGCCCCTTGCGGATGCGCTCTTCCATCGCCTGCTGCTCGTCCTCTTCCATCGCCTGCTCTGCTTTCTCGACGAGGGAGAGCACGTCGCCCATGCCGAGGATCCGCGAGGCCATCCGGTCGGGGTAGAAGTACTCGAGCTGGTCGAGCTTCTCGCCGACGGAGACGAGCTTGATCGGCCGGCCCGTCACGGCCTTCACCGAGAGCGCGGCGCCGCCGCGCGCATCTCCGTCGAGCTTCGTCAGCACGACACCGTCGAACGCGACGTGCTCTTGGAAGCTCTCCGCGACGCGCACGGCCTCCTGGCCCGTCATCGAGTCGAGCACGAGCAGCACGTTGTGCGGACGCGCCGCCTTGCGGACGCGTGCCAGCTCGTCCATCAGCTCCTGGTCGACGTGCAGACGGCCGGCGGTGTCGAGGATGATCGCGTCACGCCCCTCCGCCGTGGCGCGCCCGAGTCCCGCGCGGACCGCCGCAACCGGATCGCCGCGCTCGTCGGAGTACACCGGGACCTGGATCTGCCGGCCGAGCTGCTCGAGCTGCGTGATCGCCGCCGGGCGCTGGAGGTCGGCCGCGACGAGCGCAGGGTGCTTGCCCTCCTTGCGCAAGAGCAGCGCGAGCTTCGCGGCGGCCGTCGTCTTGCCCGAGCCCTGCAGGCCGGCGAGCAGGATGACCGTCGGCTGCTTCGAGGTGAAGACGAGCCGCGAGTCGCCCGAACCCATGAGCGCGGTCAGCTCCTCGTGGACGATCTTGACGACCTGCTGGCCAGGCGTGACCGACTTGACCACGTCCTGGCCGGCGGCACGCTCGCGTACCTTGGCGGTGAACTCCTTTACGACCTCGAGATTGACGTCGGCCTCGAGCAGCGCCAGGCGGATCTCCCGCATCGCGCGCGAGATCGCTTCGTCGTCCAGCGTTCCTCGCTTGCGGAGGTCGCCGAGAGCGCCTTGGAGCCTGTCGGAGAGAGTGTCGAACACGGCCGCAGAAGTGTACTGGCGCCCTCTCGCCGCACCCGCTCACGCCGGGCCGAGCCCGGCTACGCGAGCGCTGACGGCGCCCGAGAGGCCGCCCGCAAGCTGGCGGCCTTACGATCCCCCGGCCAGCGACTACGAAAGGAGCCCCATGGCCCAAGTCGCGAAGGTGATCACCTTGATCGGGTCATCACCCGAAAGCTTCGCGAAGGCGGCCGACGCCGCCGTGCAGGAGGCGTCGAAGACCCTGCGCGGGATCACCGGTGCGCACGTCGTCTCGATGAGCGCCGTCGTCGAGAACGACCGGATCAGCACGTACCGAACGACCGTCGACATCGCTTTCGCGATCGAGCGCTCCGCCGGGGAGTAATCGGCACACATTCGACACGAAGACGGCACACACACGCACGACGGCCCTCGCTAGCGTTTGTGCTGGGGCCGTCGTGCCCCTTGGGGGGAAGCGTGTCGGCGCCGGGCACGCCGGATCGGCGCGCGCGAGCGCGCGGTAGCCTCGACGCGTGATTCGTTTCGACGACCAGGTCGTGCTCGTGACGGGCGCCGGCCGCGGGCTCGGTCTCGCGTACGCGCGGCTCTTCGCGGAGCGCGGCGCTGCGCTCGTCGTTCACGACGCCGGTGTCGCACTCGATGGCTCCGGCGCCGATCCCACGATCGCCGACAGGGTGGCCAACGACCTGCGGTCGCATGGGGCGCGCGTGGAGGCGGCGTACGACGATCTCGGGACGCGCAACGGTTGCAGGGCGACAGTGGCGGTCGCCGTCGAGCGGCTGGGTCGCGTCGACGCTCTCGTGCACAGCGCAGGGCTCGCGCTCCGCGCGCGGGTCGAGGACGTCGACGAGACATTCCTGCGGCGGTCGATGGCCGTGAACCTCGAGGCGGCGTTCTGGCTCGTCCAGGCCGCGCTGCCGACGATGCGGCGTCAGTCGTACGGCAGAATCGTGCTCACGAGCTCCGGGCACGGACTGGAAACCGACTCGACCGTCGACGACCTCGTGCCGTACGGTGCCGCGAAGGGCGGCCAGTTCGGTCTCATGAACGAGCTCGTCGCCGTTGGACGGCCGCACGGCATCCTCGTCAACGCGATTTCGCCGGTCGCGGCGACGCGCATGTATTCGCGCCAGGCGGCGCGCGGCGAGCGGACGCCCGAGCAAGTCGCGCCCGGCGTCGTGTTTCTCGCCTCTCGCGCATGCATGTTCAGCGGCGTCGTCCTGGCTGCCGCGGACGGCCGCTTCTCGCTCGGCGGCTATCACACGAGCGACGAAACGAACTTCGGCCGCGACCCTGTCTCCCCGGACGAGATCGCGGCGCGCTTCGCCGAGCCGTTCGAGAACTAGCCCGCGACGAGCGCCTGCGCGAAGTCGCGCGCGTCGAACGGCCTGAGATCCTCCAGCCGCTCGCCGACCCCGATGAGCTTCACCGGCAGCCCCAGCTCGTGGGCGATCGCGACGGCGATGCCGCCCTTCGCCGAGCCGTCGAGCTTCGTGAGCGCGACGCCCGTCACGCCGACGGCCTCGCCGAACAGGCGCGCCTGCTGCAGTCCGTTCTGGCCGGTCGTCGCATCGACCACGAGGAGCGTCTCGTGCGGCGCGCCCGGAAGCTTGCGCTCGATCACACGCCGCACCTTCGCGAGCTCTTGCATCAGGTTCTGCTGCGTGTGCAGCCGACCGGCCGTGTCGACGATCACGATGTCTCCCTCACCGCGTTCCGCGCGCTCGATTGCGTCGTAGGCAACCGCGGCGGGATCTCCTCCCCGCTCTCCGCCCACGAACTCGGCGCCCGCGCGCTCGGCCCAGATCTCGAGCTGCTCTTCGGCCGCCGCCCGGAACGTGTCCGCGGCCGCGACCACGACCTGATGACCGTGATCGCGCAGGCGCATCGCGAGCTTCCCGATCGTCGTCGTCTTCCCCGTGCCGTTCACGCCCACGACGAGGATGACGGCGGGATGTTCGTCAACACCGAGCCGTCCGGGTTCGCCGAGCAGCTCTGTCAGCTCGTCCACGAGCGCGCTGCCGAGATCGGGCAGGTCGCCGCGCGCCTCGAGACGGCGTACAAGCTCCGCGGTCGCGGGAACGCCGACGTCCGCAGAGATCAACGCCTCTTCCAACCGCTCCCACGCCGCCTCGTCGGACGGATCGAATGCCGCGACGGCGAGCTGTTCGGTGAAGGCGCGGCGGGAGCGGCCGAGCGAGTCGCGCAGGCGCGTGAAAAGGCCCTGGCGCTCCTCTTCGGTCTCGCCCCGCGCACCGTCTTCTCCCAACAGCTGTGCCCAGGTCCTCGACATCGCGGCGCCACGATAGCCGGGACGCGGTTCAGGCCACCGCGACGGCGGTGTCCTCGCGCGGCAGCCGGCGCGAGACGATCTGCGAAACGCCGTCAGCGCCCATCGTCACCCCGTAGAGGATGTCGGCGGCCTCCATCGTCCGCTTCTGGTGCGTGATCACGATGAACTGCGCGCGATCCGCGTAGCGCCGTAGCAGCTCGACGAAGCGCCCGATGTTCGTGTCGTCGAGCGCAGCCTCGACCTCGTCGAGCAGGTAGAACGGACATGGGCGCGCGAGGAAGAGCGCGAAGAGGAACGAGATCGCACCGAGCGCCTTCTCGCCGCCCGAGAGCAATGACAGCCGCGTCACCCGTTTGCCGGCCGGGCGCAGCTCGACCTCGATCCCCGGCTGGCCGTCCTCATCCTCGGGCTCGGTCAAACGCAGACGCCCCTCGCCGCCCGGGAAGAGCGTCGAGGCCACCTCGTGGAAGTGCTGCTCGACCGCGCCGAAGGTGTTCGCGAAGCGGGTGCGCACCGTCTCGTCGAGATCCGCTCGGAGCTTCTCGAGCTCCGCGAGGCTCGCCTCGAGATCGGCGCGCTGCGTCGAGAGCTCCTCGAGACGCGCCTTCTCCTCTGCGTACTCCTGCTTGGCGAGCGGGTTCACCTGGCCGAGCGCGATCCGGCGCTTCTCGAGACGCTCGACACGCTCCGCGAGCGCGTCGCGGTCGTCGCCCTCGGCCGGCTCGGCACCTGCTTCATCGAGCCGCCGGCGCGCTTCCGCCGCCTCGGCCTCGAGCCGCGCGAGTTCGACCTCGACGGCGTTCGCGCGTTGCGACGCGTCCGCGGCCTCGCGGCGGAGCTCGACCTCGCGCGCGCCGAGGCCGCGCAGCGCCTCGCCGAGCTCCTGCACGCGGTACGACCCTGCATCGACGCGAGCGCGCACTGGTGCCTCGAGCCGCGCCGACGTGTCGATCGCGTGCTGCAGGACGTCGACGAGGCGGTCGCTCAGCCGCGCCAGCCGCGCCGCAACGACCGGATCGAGGCGGCCCGACGGAAGCGTGTCGAGTGCCGCGCGCGCTTCGGCCGCGCGTGCCTGTGTCTCGGCGGCGCGCCCGTACGCAGCCGCCACGCGCTCGTCGAGCTCGTCGACCTGCGCCGCGAGCTCGCGCCGCCGCGCCTCGAGCTCGAGCAGCACAGCCTCGGCCGTCTCGCCCGCGAACCACAACTCACCGGTCGCCGGGTCGTAGCCGAACCCTTCGGGTGTCACCGCACGCTCCGTCTGCGCGAGCAGCTCCTGCTGCGAGACGACGCGCACCTCGTCGAGCGGGTCGGGGAGACGCGTGACGACCGTGAGGTTGCCGAGCCCTGACGCGCGCGCCCGCTCGAGCAGCGCCAGCGCCGCCCGGGCGTCTTCCGCAACGATCGCGGAGGCCCGCGAGCGCAGCGCCGCCGCCACGGCGCGCTCGTCGCCGGGCCGCACGTCGAGGAGCGAGAGCGCAAGCCGCTCGCCCCGCTCTGCCAGCTCGCGCGCGGCCGGCGGGATTCCCTCGCGCTCCGCGAGCCCTCGCTCGAGCGCCTCGAGACGCGTGCGCGCGAGCGCGAGCTGCTCGGTGAGCTCCTCGCGTTCCTTCGCCGCCGCCGACGAGACTGCTGCGGCTTCCGCCGCGGCGCGCCGAAGCGCACCCGAGTCGGCCGAGGCCGACTCTCCGACCGGGAGCGATGCCCGCAACGTCGTAACCGACTCGAGCCGGAGCGCGAGCCGCTCGGAGCCGCTGCGCAACCGGTAGAGCGCCGCAGTCGCCTCTTCGCGGCGACCGGCCGCGTCGGTCAGCTCCTCTTCGGCCGTGTTCCGTTCCTCGAGCAGCGCTTCCAGGCGCTCGTCGGTACGGCGCCGCGCGAGCGCCGCCGCGGCGCGCCGTTCCTCGCCCTCCGCGAGCCCCTCGCCGATGCGGTCGAGATCGAGTTGCGCGATCCGCGCACGCAGTCCCGCGATCTCGCCGCCGAGCTTCTCAGCGCGCTCGGCGGCCGTCGCCTGCAGCGCGAGCGGCCGCAGATGCTTCCGCACCTCGGCCTCCACGTCGCGTGCGCGCTCGACCAAGAGCGCGACGCGCTGCAGCTTCAGCTCTGCCCGGTGTCGCTGCCGCTTGAAGCGGCCGAGACCCGCGGCCTCCTCCACCATCTCGCGACGCCGCTCCGGGGACGACGACAGCACCTCCTCGACCTTCCCCTGCCCGATGATCGAGTGCATCCCGCCGCCGAGCCCGAGGTCGGCGAGCAGCTCGACGAGGTCGAGACGCCGCGCGCCCGCGCGGTTGACGAGGTACTGGCCCTCGCCGCCGCGGTGAAGGCGCCTCGCGATCGACAGCTCGGAGTACTCGACAGAACCCTCGCCGTCCGTGTTGTCGAAGAGCAGCTCGACCTCGCAGAAGTCCACGGCCTTGCGGTCGGCCGCCCCCGCGAAGAGCACGTCGTCGGGCTTCTCGGCCCGCAATTCGGTGGGAGAGAGCGAGCCGGCAGCCCAGACGATCCCGTCGGAGACGTTCGACTTCCCGGAGCCGTTCGGACCCACGACCACGGCGACGCCCGGCTCCAGCCGGATCTCGACCGGGTCCGGGAACGACTTGAAGCCGCGCAGCTTGATCGCGCTCAGGTGCACGCGCAGGGGAGGCTAGCGGGCGCCGCGGATGCCGCGGCGGCGGCCGAGGACCGCCCGACTAGACAGCGGCCGCGTCGTGGCCGAGGCGGTAGAGCGCTTGCTTGGCGGCCTGCTGCTCTGCCGCCTTCTTCGTCGTGCCCCGCCCCCTGCCGAGCTGCTCGCCGTCGATCACTGCCGCGCACGTGAACGTCCGGTTGTGCGGCGGTCCCTCGACCCCGAGCGTCGCGTACTCGACCCGACGCCCCTGTTTCGCCAGCTCCTCCTGGAGTGAGGTCTTGTGGTCCACGGGGACGGTCAGCGCCTGCTCCGTCCGGCCGCCGAACGCTGAGACGACAGGCTCGGTGATCGCATCGAGGCCGTACTCGAGGTAGAGAGCTGCGAGCACGGACTCCATCAGCGCGGCGAGCACGTTCGCGCTCCGCCGCAGGTCCTCGGAAATGTCCCCCTGCTCTTCGAGCCGCCGGCCCAGCCCGAGCTCGCGCGCGACCACCGCGCACGAGCGCCGCGAGACGACGTGCGCGCGGATCTTCGAGAGCTGCCCCTCCGAGAAACTCGGGTACTGCTCGTAGAGCGCGCGCGCGACGATGAACCCGAGGACGCTGTCCCCGAGGAACTCGAGTCGCTCGTACGACTCGTTCCGGTCGTCCGTCAACGACGGATGCCGGAAGACCTGCTCCAGCCGGTCCGGCGGAAGACCCTCGATCAGCCGCGCGAGCGCGGCTTTGTCACCCCTACTGGTGGCTCGAGACGTAGTCGACGGCCTGCCCGACGGTCTGGATCTTCTGCGCGTCTTCGTCGGAGATCTTGATCCCGAACTGGTCCTCCAGCTCCATGATCAGCTCGACGAGGTCGAGGGAGTCGGCGTCGAGGTCCTCCTGAAAGGAGGCCTCTTCGGTGATTTCTGACTCCTCGATCCCGAGTTGCTCCCTCAAGACTTCCTTGACCCGCTCGAAGACTTCCTCGCGCGTTGCGGCCATCTCACCTCGCTTGGTTCGTCGGGACCTCCGGGCGCGCGGAATCTACCACCATCCGGTCTGTCAGCCGCTCCACGACGCCGTGCTCCACACCGCGGGCGGCGAGACGGATCGCGTTCGCGATCGCTCTGCGGCCGGAAGTGCCGTGGGCGATCACCGAGAGGCCCCGCAGCCCGAGCAGGTACGCGCCGCCGTAGGTATCGGGGTCGAGGCGGTCACGAAGGCGGCGGGCGGCCGGTCGGATCAGGAGCCCGCCGAGCTTGCCCCGAGTCGAACCGGAGATCTCCTGGCGGAGCGCGTCGAGGAGCTCCTTGATCGTTCCCTCCAAGAGCTTCAGGACGACGTTCCCCGTGAAGCCGTCGCAGACGACGACGTCCGCGGCGAAGAGGAGCAACTCGCGCGCCTCCGCGTTTCCCCCGAAGTTGAGCCCGCTTCCGCGCAGGAGCTCGTGCGCCTCGAGCGTCAGCTGGTTGCCCTTCTCGGGCTCCTCGCCGATCGAGAGGAGGCGAACCACGGGGTTCGGGCGTTCGAGGATCTCCTCGGCGAACACTGCGCCCATCTGCGCGAACTGCAGGAGGTGCTCCACGCGGGCGTCGGCGTTTGCGCCCGAGTCGATCAGCACGGTCGCGCCGTAGCGCGCGGGGATCACGGCGGCGATCCCGGGGCGGAGCACGCCCTTCAAGCGACGGATCTCGAGGAGGCCCGCGGCGAGCATCGCACCCGTGTTGCCCGCCGAGACGACGGCGTCGGCGCGCCCCTCGCCGACTGCTCGGCACGCGGCGACGAGCGAACTGCTCGGCTTCGCGCGCACGGCCTCTGCCGGCTTCTCGTCCATCCCGATTACCTCCGGCGCCACGACCAGCTCGAGCCCGTGCGTCTCGAGGCCGGGCGGGCCGAAGAGGATTGGTTCGATCGACGGCGAGCGGGCCTCCAGCGCACCGGCGACGATCTCGTCCGGAGCACGGTCCCCGCCCATGGCGTCGACCGCGATGCGGATCAAGCTACGGAGCCTGGATCGAGAGCGGCTCGACCTCGCGACCGTTGTAGGTCTTGCAGGTCGGGCACAGGCGGTGCGGCAGCTTGGGCTGGCCGCACTGCGGGCAGAGGTTCACGCGCGGCGCCTCGAGCCGGTGCGTTGCGCGGCGCTTGTCGCGGCGCGACTTGGACGTCTTCTTCTTGGGGACGGCCATGAGCCGGGCAACTGTAGCCAAGATCTGTCCATGACCGGCACGCTGGCGGCAACCGAGATCACGAAGAGCCACGGCGGGGACACGATCCTCGACCGCGTCTCGCTGGTCGTGCCGCCGCGGGCCCGGATCGGCGTCGTGGGGCCGAACGGAAGCGGCAAGACGACGCTCCTCCGCGTGCTCGCGGGGCTCGAGGAGCTCGATTCAGGGCGTATCTCGCGGCGACCCGCGGATCTCACCGTTCGCTACCTGGCGCAACAGCGCGAACAGCCCGGGCTCTCGGGCGGCGAGGCGGCGCGAGCGGCGCTGCGGGAGATCTTCGATTCCGACGCCGACGTGCTGCTCCTCGACGAGCCGACGAACGATCTCGACTTCGACGGCCTGGGGTTGCTCGAGCGGTTCGTCGCGCGGACGACGAGCGCAATCGTCGTCGTCTCGCACGACCGGGCCTTCCTCGAGCGCGTCGTCACGCGCGTTGTCGAGTTCGAGGCGGAGACTCGGCAGGTGCGCGAGTTCAGCGGCTCGTGGGCGGACTACGAACGCGCGCGCGACGCGGCGCGTCGCGAGCACGAGGCTGCCTACGAACGCTACGTCGAGGATCGTCGGCATTTCGAATCGCTTCTGCGCAAGCGGCAGGGCCAGGCAGGGCGAGCCGGAAGCCGCACCCTCGCCCGCGAGACGGGCGGTTCCGACCGGCGCGGCACGCACGCGCTCTCGCGCAAGGTCCGGCAGGCGGCAAAGCGGCTCGAGCGGCTCGATGCGGTCGACAAGCCGTGGGAGCCGTGGCGGCTGCAGCTCTCGCTCGGCAACCGTTCGCGCGGCGGGGACGTCGCCGCTCGACTCGACGGCGCCGTGGTCGAGCAGGGGTCGTTTCGCGTCGGCCCGCTCGACCTCGAGTTGCGCCAGGGCGACCGCCTCGCGATCGTGGGCCCGAACGGGAGCGGCAAGACGACGCTGATCCGCGCGCTGCTCGGCGAGCTCCCGCTCGCAGCGGGCACGCGCGCGGTGGGCCCGTCGACTCGCTTCGGCGTGCTCGAACAGGACCGAGCGCTCTTCGATCGCGACGAGCCGCTGCTGCGTCCGTTCATGGACCGCACGGCGCTGCAACCAGACGGAGGCCCGCACGCTGCTCGCGAAGTTCGCGCTCGGCGCCGACGAGCTCAACCGCCCCGCGCGCTCGCTTTCTCCGGGGGAGCGAACGCGCGCGACGCTCGCGCTCCTCGCGGCCCGCGGCGCGAACACGCTCGTGCTCGACGAGCCGACGAACCACCTCGACCTCGAGGCGATCGAAGAGCTGGAAGCTGCGCTCTCGGGTTACGAGGGCACGGTCGTGCTCGTCACGCACGACCGCCGCTTCCTCGAGGCCTTCGCGGCGACGCGCCGCCTGGAGCTTCGCCCGTGACCGGACTCGCTGCCGGGGTGCGATGGGCGCCGCGAGGCAAGGACGCAGGGAGCGCCGTATCGAATGAGATACGGACGCGACTGAGGACGCCGCATCGCGGTGTCCAGCGCGGCCCGGCGGCACAGCTCCGGTTGCGGGCGGGGCTCCTACAGCTGTCCGCGTAGCTTCTCGAGCTCGGCCCAGCGCGGGTCGATCCGCTCTTCCTCGTGCTCGTGCGGCTCCACGTTCAGGTCTTTGCCGCAGACCGGGCAAAGGCCGGCGCAGTCCGCGCGGCAGAGGATCTGCTCGGGCAGATCGAGCGCAAGCGCGTCGCGCGCCCACTGCGAGAGATCGAGCCGGTCGTCGTGGATGTACGGCGACTGCAGCTCCTCCGCGGCATCCGGGCTCGAGGCCTGGTATTCGCGCGTACGGATGCGGCGCTCGACCACGGCGTCCGCGAGGCAGCGTTGGCAGGGGCCGTGGAGCCGGCCGACGAAGTCGAGCTCGAAGAGGGTTCCTGTCGATGCGCGGCTGACGCGAAGCTCCGCCGGAACGGCGTCGGGTACCGGGAGATAGCGCTGGCCGCCCAGCTCGAGCGGCGAGAGCTGCACTTCCTGCTCGTCCTGGTACTGCTCTCCGGACCGGAGCTTCAACGTACGCAGGTTGAAGCTGGTCATGCGGCCAGCGTAGCACCGTCCTGCGAGGGCTCCAGACGCACGCGTTCGGGCGCAGGCTTCGACTGTGCGCGGACGATCGTCACGACCGAGAGGACGATCGCCGCGCCCGCGACGAGCGTCCAGATCGTGATCTGCTCGCCCAAGAAGATCGCCCCGAGCAGCACAGCGATCACCGGGTTCACGTAGGCGTACGTGCCCACGAGCTCTGTCGGCGCGACCTTGAGCAGCCAGACGTAACACGAGTACGCGATCAGCGAGCCGAAGACGATCAGGAACGCGAGCGCGAGCACGGAGCGGCCCGACACGGCCGCAGGATCGATGCGCTCGCCCTTCGCGAGGCCGACGAGCGCGAGCAGGGCGCCCCCGGCGAGCATTTCCATCCCGGATCCGAGCAGCGGCCGCGCCGGCAGCGCGGCCGTGCGCGAGTAGAGCGAACCGATCGCCCACGAGACCGGCGCCAGCAGGCAGATGAACGCGCCGAGCAAGTCGATGTCGCCGCCGGGCCGGATCAGGAGCGCGATTCCGGCGAACCCGACGAGCAGCCCGCCGACAACCGCTCGGGACGGCCGCCGACCGGTTGCGGCGAGGTCGAGCGTGGAGAGCCAGAGCGGGATGGTCGCGACGATCAGCGCGGCAATGCCGGAGTCGATTCGCACCTCGGCCCACGCGACCATGGCGTTCCCGCCGACGAGTAGGAACGCACCCACGACCGCTGCCGAGAGCCAGTGCCGGCGAGTCGGGCGCTCGCGCGGCCGCATGAGGACGTAGAGGATCGCTCCCGCGACGAGGAAGCGGATCGAGGCCATCAGGAACGGCGGCAAGGTCTCGATCGCAACCATCATCCGAGGTAGGTCGCACCCCAGATGACGTAGATCGCCCCGAGCGCCGCGAGGACGGCGGGTTTAGTCGCGCCTAGCTGCTGGGCCACCAGCGTCGCCGGTCGCGCGTGTCCGTGACGCGGGAGTCTGCGCCGTAGAGCACGGCCAGCGGGCCGATGAGAAGCAGGAACGCGATAACGACGAGAGTCATTTCAAATCACCTGACTTCATTGTCGGCAGCGGGCTTCCATTAGTGCAATTCGAGTTTTGCTACCTTTCCATCATGGAACCTGATCGTTGGCTCGGAATCGAGCTACGCCACTTGATCGCGCTGGAGGCCGTCGCCCGTGAGGGCACGTTCGGCCGCGCGGCGGTCTCGCTCGGCTACACCCAGTCGGCGATCAGCCAGCAGATCGCGACCCTGGAGCGGATCGTCGGCGAGAAACTGATCGAGCGGCCCGGCGGGCCCCGGCGCGTGTCGCTCACGGAGGCCGGCGAGCTCCTGCTCCGGCACGGGCAGGCGATCGTCGCCCGGCTCGCGGCGGCGCAGGCCGACCTCGACGCGCTCGCAAACGGTCAGGCCGGGACGCTGAACGTCGGCGTCTACCAGAGCGTTGGGGAGCACGTCCTCCCGGCACTGATGCAGCGCTTCGTCGCGGCGTGGCCCCAGGTCGACGTGCGCCTCGCGGAGTCGGCGAACGACATCGACCTGCTCGGCCAGATCGAGCGCGGCGAGCTCGACCTGACGTTCGCCGACCTGCCGCTCCCCGAGGGCCCGTTCGAGCACGAAGAGGTGCTCCGCGATCCCTACGTGCTGGTCCTTCGGGCCGACTTGGAGGTTCCGGAGCCGGCCACGCTCGAGACCGTCTCGGAGCTCGACCTGATCGGCTTCCGGCACTGCCGCAGCCTGAACCAGCTCGAAGCGACTGCGCCCGAGCCGCTCCGGTTCGTCTTCCGCTCCGACGACAACGGCACCGTGCAGGGCATGGTCGCCACCGGCTTCGGTGCGGCGATCGTGCCGCGGCTGACGGTCGACGCCTCGGACGAGCGCATCCAGCTCGTCGAGTTCAAGGACATCCCGCCGCGGACGATCGCGATCGCATGGCATCGCGACCGCCACCGCGGCGCCGCCGCGCGCGCGTTCGTCGAGCTGGCGCAGGAAGTCAGCGCCGAGCTCGAGGGCGTCGTGGTTTCTTAGTAGGGCTGCTCGTCGTCGCTCGAGACGCCGGTCGCCGCGAGCACGTGTTCCTGTGAGCGCTCGTGCAAGCGCTCACGACCCCGTTTCACCGCGGTCAGGAACTTCTCGAGGTTCACCTCGAGTGTGGAGAGGATCCCGTCGGCCCAGTCCTCCATCTCGAGCCGGGTCTCGCGCGCCTGTCGCCGCGCGTCGTCGATGATGTCCTGCGCCTGCCGCTCGGCGAGCTTGACGATCTCTGTCTGCGACGCTTCGCGGACCGCCTGCTCGCGCGCCTCGGCGAGGAGCCGGTCGACCTCCCGCTTCGCCTCCGCGAGCATGTCCTGGCGTTCCTTGACGATCCAGCGCGCCTGCTTGATCTCTTCGGGGATCGTGGCGCGCATCTGGTCGAGGATGTCGTAGATCTCCTCGCGGTCGATCCGCACCTGGTCGGTGAGGGGGACGGCCTTCGCGTTGTGCACGAGGTCGTCGAGCTTGTCGATCAGTACGAGTACGTCCATGGACACAAGAGTCTAGGGAACTTCTCGGACCTCACAGCCCCTTCTCCGCCTAATCCCCTGGATTTTCGGGGGTGCCGGGCCGCCCGCGGGGGTACAGCTCGGCGAAGCGCCTGGCCACCACCTCCGGCACGAGCTCGTCCACCTTCCCGCCGAACGAGGCGATCTCCTTTACGCCGCTCGAGGAAACGAAGCTCACCTGCGGGCTCGCCATCACGTACACGGTCTCGATGTCCGGCGCGAGCGTCCGGTTGAGCTGGTTCATCTGGAACTCCCACTCGAAGTCCGAGATCACGCGCAGGCCCTTGACGATCGCCTTCGCGTCCCACTTGCGCGCGAAGTCGACCACGAGCTCGGAGAAGACGTCGACCTCGACGTTGGGAAGGCTGGCGAGCGCCTGCCTCAGGAACTCGACGCGCTCTTCGAGCGTGAACATCGGCGACTTGTGCTGCGGGTTGCCGACGACGCCGACGACGACGCGGTCGAAGATCGACGCGGCGCGGGTGATCACGTCGACGTGGCCGAGGGTGACCGGGTCGTAGCTTCCCGGGGCGATCGCGGTGATCATTCGAAGAGCGTAAGCCGCGCGGCGCCGTACTTCCGGCTCGTGCGCTGCTCGAACGGAAGCTCGGGCTCGACGCGCTGCTCGGTCTCGACGACGATCAGGCCGTTGGCGGCGAGGACGTGCGGGAGGTAGCGCGCGAGCATCGGCTGCAAATCGAGGTAGCGGTCGTAAGGCGGGTCGACCAGCACGAGATCGTACTTCCTGCCCGCTGCCGCCTCGGCGGCAAGCGCGCGCGTCGCGTCCTCGCGCACGATGCGGGCTCCCGTCAGCCGGAGCTTCTCGAGGTTCTGCTGGATCACCGCCGCGGCGCGCGCATCCGACTCGACGAAGGTCGCGGCCGACGCGCCGCGCGAGAGCGCTTCGAGCCCCATCGCCCCCGAGCCCGCGTACAGGTCGAGCACGGCCGCCCCGTCGACGGGGCCGATCAGATTGAACGCGGCCTCGCGCACGCGGTCGCCGGTTGGACGCGTCTCCTGCCCCTTCGGCGCGGCGATCCGGTGGCCCTTGCGCGAGCCCGCGATGATGCGCACGCGGAGAGTCTAGGTCCCGTCAGCGCCGGATCAGCGAAAGACCGCGACGACGCCGCCACCTGCGGCCCAGAGCGCGCCGGCTACGAACTCGAAAGCGTTCACGACGTACGGCGCCTCCGGCCGCCACGGCGTCAGCCGTTCTGACGGCAGCTCGAATTCCGCGATGTCGCGAGCGATCCGACCCATGCTCGTGAACTCGCCGCCCGCGTACAAGTGCGAGAGATCCGGTGCTACGCGAACGGCATACACGACGTCGTCGGGACTCGGATCCCATGGTCTCGCGGACCCGTCGACTGCGTCGAGTGCTGCGAGGTATCTCCTGGATCGGCCGCCGATCGAGGTGAAGCCTCCGCCCGCGTACAGCGTCGAGCCGACGAGGGCGAGCGAGCGGATGGTGTCCTCAGCGTTTGCGTTCCAGCCCGTCGCCCGGCCGCTTCCGAGATCGACAGCGGCGACGCGGGGCCGTTCGCCTCCGCCGATCGAGACGAAATCACCGCCTGCGAAGAGCACGTCCCCACCGAAGGCAAGCGTGCGGACCAGCGCGTTCGCACCGGAGTTCCACGACGTTAGACCTCCCGAGGAGGCCGCGAGGGCTGCCAGTCGCGTTCGGCGCTGCCCGCTCACGGATGTGAACCCTCCACCGACGTAGACGGTCGTACCATCCGGCGAGGGCGCGATCGCCCAGACGGCCCCGTTCATCGGGTCGCTCCACGGCGCGAGCACACGGCTCGCCGTGTCGATCAGCGCGAGGCTTCGCTCGACACGTTCGGGTCGGACGAGGAACCGGCCGGCGACGTAGAGCCGCGAGGCGTCGGGAGAAAGGGCAAGCGCTCGAACCGTTCCGGTCAGCGGGGATGTCCAGCTATCGATCGCCGCGCCGTCCGGCGTCAGCGCTGCGAGACCGTTGCGCCGGTCGGCGCCCGCGGACGCGAAATCTCCGCCGGCGAAGATCGCACCTGCAGCGCCGCGCGCGAGGACGTTCACATCGCCCGTGGTGGGCGCATCCCATTCCGTCGGCGAGCCGGAGGTCGCGTCCAGGGCAGCAAGGTTGTTGCGGTCCGTGTCGCCGACGGTGTCGAAGCTCCCGCCGACGAAGATCGTCCTTCCGTTGGCGGAGGCGATCATCGCGTTGACGCTGCCGCCGATGTTCGGGTCCCACGACGTGGCCTCTCCCGTTCGCGCATCGACGGCAGCCGCGCCGCGACGCGACTTTCCCGACACGGCCGCGAATTCTCCGCCGAGGTAGATCGTCTGACCCTTCGCACCGGCGGCGACCACGGACACGGAGCCGTCGACACTCGGCCGCCAGCGCGTGAGCTTGTGGGTTCGGAGGTTGACGGCTGCGACTCCGTCGCGGTGGCGATTTGCGATCTTGGAGTAGAAGCCGCACACGTAGACGACTCCGGGTGCAGACGAGAGCGTGAGCGATTCGACCGAGCCGTTGACTGGCAGCCGCCAGCGGATCTTCCCGCTCCGCGTTGCTGCTGCGACGAGCAGCGATCGCGTCGTTTTGCGCGTCACCGCGAACGTTCCTCCGACGAGGAGGGTCTGCGTGCGGCCTACGACCAGCGTCTGCACCGAGCCGGGCAGCGCGAGACGGAACGGCGTCAGGCGGCCGGTACGGAGATCGAGAGCGGCAACACCCCGGCGAGGTTTTCCGTTCGCCGCCTCGAAGTCCCCGCCCACGAACAGCCTGCCGCGGCTCACGGCGAGGGCACTGATGTCCCCGTTCAGCCTGGGCGCCCAGCTTCGATCGAGCGTTCGGCTTGCTCTCAGGTGCGCGATCTTCGCTCGCGGCACTCCACCGACGGCCGTGAATTCCCCGCCGATGAACCAGCCGCCGTGGCCGTCGCGCACGGCCGCGCGGATCGCGCCTTCGACGACGGGCCAGGACCGGCCGACGCGTCCGCCCGGATCGATCTCGGCCCAGGATCCGGTGTGCCTGCCGATCAGGCTGAACGCGCCGCCGACGTACACGGCGGACGGCGTCGCTGCGACCGCATAGACGTCACCGTCGGTGACCCAGAGACTCGGCGCGGAAGCCGCGAGGCTTGCCGCGCCGTCTGTCGCCTCGGCAGCGGCGCCGGCGACGATCGCGAGCACGGCCGCGAGCGTGCACTTCAGGATCGTTCGAGAGAGACCCCTTCCCCCCACTGCAACGGATGATCCCGCCGGCGGCTGCGACTTTCAAGCCGTCGTCGTCTCGACGAGCCGTGTCTCGGGACCAGGTCCCGAGACACGGCCACGAGGGTCAGGTCAAGGAGACGGAGACGCGGCGTATCGCTGCGCGGCCCGCGCACGCGCGCGCTCCGCTTCGCGTTCGCGGTCCTTCGGCGCGGCCGACGTGACGAGCTCGGCGAGCAGCGTCGACGTCGCTTCCGCCACCGCGTCGACTGCACGCTCGAAGGCTGCCTCGTTCGCCTGGGACGGCTTCGTGAAGCCGCTGATCTTGCGCACGTACTGGAGCGCGGCGCCGCGGACCTCTTCCTCGGTCGCGGGCGGCTCGAAGTTGTAGAGCGTATGGATGTTCCGGCACATGAGCCCATTATGCGGCGGCAGCCGCGGCTGCCGCGCGCTCGACGGTCTCGACGAGGAGCCCGCCCCGGTCTGCGAGCGTGTCTGCCTCCCTGCGCGCGAGCTCGAGCAGGTCGCGATCGCCGCGGAGCGATGCGAAGCGCAGGCCGAACGGACCGGCCTGGCGCGTGCCCAGCAGCTCGCCCTCGCCGCGGATCTCGAGATCGCGCTCGGCGAGGTCGAAGCCGTCGTTCGTCTCGACCATCGCCTCCAGTCGCGCGCGCGCCGCGTCGGTCAGCTCCTCCTTCGCGCGCGAGACGAGCAGGCAGTAGGACTGCTCGCCCCCGCGCCCGACCCGGCCGCGAAGCTGGTGCAGCTGCGCGAGCCCGAAGCGATCCGCCTCCTGGACGATCATCACCGTCGCGTTGGGAACGTCCACCCCGACCTCGATCACGGTCGTGGCGACGAGCACGTCGAGCTCGCCCGCCTTGAACTGCGCCATCAGCTCGCGCCTCTCCGCGGGCCGCAGCCTGCCGTGCAGACAGCCGACGCGGAAGCCGCGGAGCTCGGCGCGCCGCAGCCGCTCCGCCTCCGCCTCGGCGGCGCGCGCTTGCCGCGTCTCGGACTCCTCGATCACCGGACACACCACGTACGCCTGCCGACCCTCTTCGAGCACACGCCGGAGTCGCGTGTACGCCTCCGAGCTTTTCTCCTGCGGGATCCAGCGCGTGACGATGGGCTTGCGGTTCGCAGGCGGCTTCGCGATCTCGCTCACCGCGAGGTCGCCGTAGAGCGTGAGCGCAAGCGTGCGCGGGATCGGCGTCGCCGTCATGTGCAGCACGTGCGGCGTCCGTCCTTCCGCAAGAGCACGCCGCTGCTCGACACCGAATCGATGCTGTTCGTCGACGACGGCGACGGCGAGGCGCGGGAAGTCGACGCCCTCCTGGATCAGCGCGTGCGTACCGACGACGATGTCCGCGTCGACCTCGCCCTTGATCGACCCGGTCAGCAGCGCGACGCGCACGTCGAGCTCGGTGCAGATCGGCTCGACGGTGAGGAAGTGCTGCTCGGCCAGCGTCTCGGTCGGAGCCATCAGCGCGCCCTGGAAGCCCTGCTCGACCGCGCGCAGCAACGCGTAGAGCGCGACCACCGTCTTCCCCGAGCCGACGTCGCCCTGCAAGAGCCGCTGCATGGGCGCGGTGCGCGCGAGGTCGTGATCGAGCTCGGCGATGGCGCGCTCCTGGTGCACGGTGAAGTCGAACGGCAGCGTCGCGCGGTAGCGCGTGATCAGCTCGCCGGCCTCACCGAGCGCAGGTGCCTGCGTCCCTTCGCGCTCGCGGCGCACGAGCGCGAGAGCGATCTGGAGCTCGAGCAGCTCGTCGAGCGCAAGCCGCCGACGCCCACGCTCCGCCTCGGCCTCGAGGCGCGGCCGGTGGACCGCGACGAACGCGTCCCGCGCGAGCGGGAGGCGCTCGCGCTCGCGGAGCTCGGCGGGCAGGAGGTCGGGAACGTCCTCTGCGTACGGGAGCGCCGCCTCCGCGAGCGTGCGCAAACGCTTCGGCGGGAGCTCTTCGCTCGCCGAGTACACGGGCGCATAGTCCGCCGTGGCCGACGCCTCACCGAGGTCGTAGCTCTTGACGACGAAGTCGCCGCGGCGCTGCTGCCCGCGCAGGCGCACGTGCACCCCGGGCTTCAGCTTGTCCGCGAGCCATTCCTGGTTGAACCAGACGGCGTCGATCTCGCCCGACTCGTCGGCGACGCGCGCGGTCACGATCGTCAGCCGCCGTGCCCGACGCTTGCGCACCGAACGGACGACACCCGAGATCGCGACCTCGTCCTCGCCGAAGACGTCGACGATCCGAAGCTCCGGCGCGGCCGCCTCGTAGCGAAACGGCCGGTAGCGGAGTAGGTCGCCGATCGTCTCGAGCCCGAGCTTCGCCAGTCGCTTCGCCATCGCCGCCCCCACGCCCGGAAGCACGTCGAGCGGCAGGTTCAGACGCTCAGGGCGCGGAGCAGAACGCGAGCGCGGCCACGCCGCGGGCGGGTCCACGCCCGAGAACCCCGACGAGGTGCGGGTTGTCGCGTGCACGACCAGCGCCGGGCCGAGTATAGGAACGGCAGCCGGACGGACCGCGTGCTAGCTCGACCCGCTGGCGGCCAGCGCGATCAGCACGAACACGATCGCAAGCACCATGAACGCGATTCCGATCCAGCCGATGATGATCCCGGCCTTCGCGATGCCGCGGCCGGTCTGCGTGCCGCCGCTCGCGTCGATCTCGCGGATTGCCTTGCGACCGAAAACGACGGCGAGAATCGAGCCGATGCCCGTGCCGATGATCGCCAGGATCAGCGACGCGATGGCCCAGCCGTTCGTCTCGACGGTCTGAGGGCGGGTTTGCTCGGAGACGTCGCTCATGCGAGCCGCCTTCCCGCTTGGTGCAGCTGTTGAACCTAGTAGCCCGGCCCGCCCGATCCGCCGCCACCGCCGCCGGCCAGCGCGTAGATCAAGATGACCACGATCACCGCGAGGACGACGAGGGCGCCGATCACGACGGGTGCGCGCGCCCAGCCGGGGCGCTCGGTCGTTCCTGAAGGTTGCGTCATGACCTACGCCTCCCCGTCGTCGAACCAGAAGAAACCCACGGTTCCGGGACCCGCATGCGTGCCGACGACGGCGCCCAATGTCGTCACGAGCTCGATCTGGGCCTGCCGCCGCTCGCCGCGCACCATCTTCTGCAGCTGCTCCGCCCGCCCGGGCGCGTCGGCGTGCGCGATCCCGACGCGGAGCGTGGGCACGTCGCGCGAGCCTTCGGTGAACTGCCTCACGAACTCCTGCATCGCTTTCTGGTTTCCGCGCACGCGCTTCAGCGGGACGACCTCGCCGTCGCGGATCGTCAGGATCGGCTTCACGGACAGCAGCTGGCCCGCCATCGCCGCTGCGCGGCCGATCCGGCCGCCGCGCTGGAGGAACTCGAGCGTGTCGACCGTGAAGAGGAGTCGCGCGCCCTCGTGGTAGCGCTCGACGAGAGCGTCGATCTCTTCGTCGGTCGTCCCGCGGTCGAGCCGGCGCTGGATCGCGAGCCCCAGCATCGCAATCGCCGCCGATGCCGTACCGGAGTCGATCGTCCGCACCTTGTCGCCGATCTGCTGCGCCGCGGTCTGCGCCGACTGGAACGTGCCCGAGAGCTGGGACGCGATCTGGATCGAGAAGATCCGCTCGTACTCCGAGAGCTCCTCGTACGTTGCGAGGAAGTCGCCGGGCGTCGGCTGCGAGGTCGTCGGCAGCGTCTCCGCGGTGCGCAGGCGTGCGTAGAACTCCTCCGGCCCGAGCTCGACGTAGTCGCGGTAACTCTCGTCGCCGAAGCGCACGTAGAGCGGCACGACGCGCCAGTTCGCGAAGCGCTGCGCAGCCTCCGGAAAGTCTGCGGTGGAATCCAGGACGATCGCGGTGTTCGCGGCGGTCAGGTTCACGCGACCGCAGCCCGCCGGATCGCGCCGACGATCTGGTCGAGCTCCGTGTCCTTCGTCAGGCAGGCGACGGCGCCCGCCGCTGCGAGCGCGTCCATCTCGCGCAGGTTCGCCGACGCGGTGAGCACGACGACGTTCGTCGATGGGCAGACGGAGAGCACCGCGCGCGTCGCCTGCACGCCGTCGAGTCCGGGCAGGCGGTAGTCCATGATGACGACGTCCGGCTTGTGCTCGACGCACGCGGGAACGGCAGACGTCCCGTCGGAGACCGAGGCGACCACCTCGATGTCGTCACGCAGGCCGAGCAGCAACTCGAGCGCCTCGCGGAAGACCTGGTTGTCCTCCACCAGCACGACGCGGATCGGCGCGTCGTTCATTCGGCCGAGAGCAGCAGCGGGTAGTGGGGCTGGCCGCCGTGCTGGACGTCGACCTCGACCTCCGGGTGGCGTTCGGCGATCGTCGCGACGAGCGGATCCACTTGCGGCGCGCCCTCGCCCATGAGCAGCGTCAGGAGGCCGCGCGGCTCAGCGAGCAACCGGTCGACGACCTGCGTTGCGACCTGCTCGAAGTCGTCACCGACCGCGATCGCCTCGCCCTCGGCGAGACCGAGGTAGCTACCCTTCGGCACGGCGAGCCCGTTCAGCTTCGCGTCTCGGGACGCGATGGTCACCTCGCCGGTCGCCACGACGTCGAGGGCCTCACGCATCTCGTTCGCGTTCTCGGACGCCGAGCGCGAGGGATCGAACGAGACCATCGCGGCAAGACCACCGGGGAGCGAGTCGCTCGGGACGACTTCCACCGGCTTCGACACGAGCTCCGCGGCCTGTTGCGCGGTCAGGATCACGTTCGAGTTGTTCGGGAGCAGGACGACTTCGGGCGCGCCGGCACGCTCGGCAGCGGCGACGAGGTCGGCGGTCGACGGGTTCATCGTCTGGCCGCCCTCGACGAAGCTCGTCGCGCCGAGGCCGTCGAAAAGCTTTCGGTTGCCCTCGCCGACGACGACCGCGACGACCGCGCACTGCTGGTCCGGAACGGCATGCAGCAGGCGTTCCTCGCGCTGGGCCGTCTGCGCGTGCATGTTCGCGATCTCGACGCCTTCGATCGTGCCGCGCTGCGTGCCGAGCGCGAGCGCAGCGCCAGGATTGTCCGTGTGCACGTGCACCTTGAGCGCGTCCCAGTCGCCGACGACGAGGAGGGAGTCGCCGAGCTTGTCGAGCTCGCCCTCCAGATCTTCTCGATCGAGCTCTTCGCCCTCGATGACGAAGGTCGTGCAGTAGCGGTAGCGCGAGAGCTCCTGGTGGATCGCGTCGGTGGAGAGCTCCTGTGCCGGCGGCGCTTCGGGGATCGGCTCGCCCGCGACCGTCGCCGCGATGCCGCGCAGGATCTCCACGAGCCCGGCGCCGCCGGCGTCGACGACGCCCGCCTCGCGCAGGATCTCGAGCTGCTCCGGCGTGCGTGCAAGCGACTCTTCTCCGGCGCGAACGAGGTCGACGAGAAAGGAGCCGACGCTCTGCGACTGATCCGCACGCTCGGCTGCCTCGGCGATCTCGCGGATGACTGTGAGCATGGTTCCCTCGACGGGGCGTCGCACCGCGCGGTACGCGGCGTCGCTCGCCGACCGAAACGCGTGCGCGAGGGTCGGCACGTCGAGTTCCTCCGCTTCGCCCACGACCTCTCCGAAGCCGCGCACGATCTGGCTCAGGATCACGCCGGAGTTGCCGCGGGCGCCCATCAGCGCGGCGCGGGTCAGCTCGCGGGCGATTTGGGCCCGATCGGTCGCGTTCGAGCTCTCGAGGGCTTCGACGACCGCGCGCGCCGTCAGCGTCAGATTCGTGCCGGTGTCGCCGTCCGGCACGGGGTACACGTTCAGATCGTCGATCCGCTGCCGGCTCGCCTCGAGCGAGGCGAGCGCACCGCAGGCCAGCTCGATCGGACTCAAGACGCCTTCACGTCCTGGATGTGAACCTCCACCGACGCCACGCGTAATCCTGTCAGGCGACCGACCTCGTACGCGACGCGGTTCCGCAACCCCGACGCGACCTCTGCGAGGTTCAGCCCGTACTCGACGACGACGTAGAGGTCGATCGCGATGCCCTCGGGAGTGCGGGCGACCGACACGCCCTGCCCGACGCGGTCGCGGGACAGCAGCCGACCGACCCGCCCGCGTGCGGACATCCCGACCACGCCGTAGGACTCGTACGCCGCGTGGCCGGCGATGCGCGCGACCACCTCGGGTGCGATCGTGATCTTCCCGAGCGGAGCCGAGAGGGAGTGCGCTGCCTCCACGTCAGGATTAGACCGCATCGCGCGGCCGGGAGGTTGCTAAATGGCCTTGGTGACCTTGCCGGCCTTGAGGCAGCGCGTGCAGACGTACGCCCGCGTCGGCTTGCCGCCCAGGTTCACGCGGACCCGCTGGAGATTCGGGTCGAACCGGCGCTTCGTCGCCACCATCGAGTGGCTCCGGTTGTTCCCGAACCCAGGTTTCTTGCCGCAGACAGCACAGATCTTGGCCATGGCGGCGGCCAGTGTAGCCGAAGCCAAGTAACAGACTGTTACTTGGTCAGCCGGCCTTCGCGGCGCTCGCCCGGAGCTGCGAGAAGAGGTCGGCCATCTCGAGCGCGCTTCGGACGGCCTCTGCGCCCTTGTCGACGCGGGCCTCCGCCTGCCTGACGGTGTCGGTCGTGAGGACGCCGAAGGAAACCGGGACGCCCGTTTCGATCGCCGCGAGCTGCAGGCCCGACGCGGCTTCGCCGGCGACGAACTCGAAGTGCGCGGTCTCGCCGCGGATCACGCACCCGAGCGCGACGATGCACGCGTAGCGGCGCGTCTTCGCGAGCGCGAGGGCCGCGAGCGGGAGTTCGAAGGCGCCGGGGATCGGGACGACGGTGACCGCGTCGCGCGCGACGCCCGCGCGCTCGAGCTCTTCGAGCGCTGCGGTCAGCAGCTGCGAGGTGATCTCGCCGTTGAACTTGGAGACGACGACCGCGACGCCGCGGCGGCCGCCGACCGGCGAGCCCTCGAGGACCTGGACGCCGTCGGGAAGCTCGAGTCCGCCTTCCGCGTGCTCGGGCGTTCGGAGCTTCGGGAGCTCCTCTTCGTCGTTCTCGCCGAGCTCTGGGGCCGGCTCGGTCATTCCTCGTCCTCCTCGAATCGCCGGTCCTGGTGATGCAGCCGGTGTCCCAGCTTCTCACGTTTGGCGGACAGGTACCGCTCGTTCTCCGGGTTGGGCGGGATCTCGATCGGCACCTGCTCGGTCACGGTCAGGCCGTAGCCCTCGAGGCCGGTGAGCTTCTTCGGGTTGTTCGTGAGGATGCGGATCGTCGACAAGCCCAGGTCCGCGAGGATCTGGTTCCCGATCCCCCAGTCGCGCGCGTCCGCCGGGTAGCCGAGCTCGAGGTTCGCCTCGACGGTGTCGAGCCCCGACTCCTGCAGCTCGTAGGCCTGCAGCTTGCTCAGCAGTCCGATCCCGCGGCCCTCCTGTGACATGTAGAGCACGACGCCGCGCTCCTCGGAGGCGATCAGACGCATCGCCTGCTCGAGCTGCTCGCCGCAATCACAGCGCAGCGAGTGGAAGACGTCGCCAGTCAGGCATTCGGAGTGCACGCGTACGAGCACGTTCTCCGCGCCCTCGACCTCGCCCCTGACGAGCGCGAGGTGTGGCTTTCCCGTCAGGGTCTCGCGGAAGGCAATGGCGGTGAACTCACCGTGCGTCGTCGGGAGCCGAACCTGCGCGACGCGTTCGACGAGCTTCTCGTGGCGGCGCCGATACTCGATCAGGTCGGCGATCGTGAGCAGCTTGACGTCGTGCTGCTTGCAGAACTCGATCAGATCGGGGACGCGGGCCATCGTCCCGTCGTCCTTCATGATCTCGCAGACGACGCCCGCCGGGTTCAGGCCGGCGAGGCGCGCGAGGTCGACTGCGGCCTCTGTCTGGCCCGCGCGCTCGAGCACGCCGCCTGGCTTCGCGCGCAACGGGAACACGTGACCGGGCGTGACGAGGTCATGACGGTCACGCGACGAGTCGATCGCAACCTGGATCGTGCGCGAGCGATCCGGCGCCGAGATACCTGTCGTTACGCCCTCGCGCGCCTCGATCGAGACCGTGAACGCCGTGCCGAGCGGCGCCTCGTTCTGGCGCGTCATCTGCTCGAGACCGAGCTCGTCGCAGCGCTCTTCAGTGAGGCACAGGCAGATCAGGCCACGCGCGTGCGTGGCCATGAAGTTGATCGCTTCCGGGGTCGCGAACTGCGCGGCGATCGTGAGGTCGCCCTCGTTCTCACGGTCTTCCGCGTCGACAACGACGACGAAGTGGCCCTGCCGGATGTCCTCGATCGCCTCCTCGACGGTCGCAAACGGCGCGCGCGTCTCGACGGTCGTACTCACGGCCTCAGGGTACCGACCAGGCGTTCGACGTACTTCGCGAGGACGTCCACCTCGAGATTGACGGGATCGCCGGGCTGGAGCCCGCCGAGGGTGGTCACCTCCAGCGTGTGCGGGACGAGCGCAACCTCGAAGGCATCGTCCTCGAGACCGGAGATCGTGAGGGACACGCCGTCGATCGCAATCGAACCCTTCTCGACCGCGTAACGGAGGAGTTCTGGCGGCGCCTCGACGACGAGCAGTCCCTCGTCGAGCGACCGCACACGACCGACGCCGTCGACGTGCCCCTGCACGTAGTGGCCGCCGAGCGGGTCGCCGGCCCGCAGGGCAGGCTCGAGGTTGACCTCGTCGCCGAAGGGCTTGGCCCGGGCAAGCGTCTCGTCGACCACGTCGAAGGCGAGCCTGCCGTTGTCCGCCTGGACGACGGTCAGGCAAACGCCTTCGACGGAGATCGAGTCGCCGATCGCCGGCTGCAGCGACGACTCGACGACGAGCCGCCCGTTCTCGAACGAGGCAACTCGGCCGCGCTCCTGGACGATCCCGGTGAACACCCCTGGAAGGCTACGGACCGGCGGCGACCCGCGCGAGCATCGCGTCGAAGTCGCCGCGCTGGTCGTGGATCTGCTCGATCCACCAGGTCGCGCCCGCGTCGGCAAACCCGTCGTGCAACTCGCGCGCGCCCGGGTCCGAGTAGCCGAGCACGGCGACGTCGCCGAAGTCGAAGCCTTCGAGGAGCGGACGGAACTCGTCCGCGCCCATCTTCATCTCGTGCAGAGCGGCGGTGTCCGCGAACCAGCCGTCGAAGCGAGCTGCGCGCTCCCGCGACTTGCGCCTCAGGCCGCCGACCCAGATCGGCAGGCGTGGCCCGGGCGCAGGTCTGAGCGTCACGCCGTCGACCGTGAAGTGCTCGCCGTGATGCGTGACCTCCTCGCCGTCGAGGAGCGCGCGGATCACGTCGAGGCCCTCGTCGAGCAGCGGCGCGCGGTCGCGAGGGTCCTCCGACTCCCCGAACTTCCGGAACTCGCCGTGGCCGCCGCCGAGACCGGCGCCGAAGATCACACGGCCGCCGGAGAGCGCGTCGAGCGTCGCGATCTCGTGCGCGACGACGTGCGGACGCCGCCGCGGCACTGGGGTCACACCGGGTCCGAGCAGGATGCGCTCCGTCGACGTCGCGACGGCGGCGAGCGTCACCCAGGGGTCGGCGGCCGGCGGACCCCAGACGAACGCGAGGTGGTCCCAGAGCATGTACAGCTCCCACCCGGCGTCCTCGGCGGCCTGCGCGACGCGGATCGCGGCGCGGGGATCGGAGTACGAGCCGATGTTCGCGACGAGGAGCCCGAATCTCACGGCTCGTGAATGTACGCCTCGATCAGGAGATCGTCACCGACCGCTGTCACGGAGACGCGGCGCAACGGCACGGAGCCGGCGAAGTCGTGCAGGTAATGCGGGCCCTCGCCGGACAGCTTCGGCGCGACGAAGAGAAGAACCTTGTCGATCAGGTCGCGCTCGAGGAACGCGGTCGCGAGCGTCGGCCCCCCTTCGAGCAGCAGTGACTGCACGCCGTCGGCGCCGAGCGCCGTCAGCTCCACCGAAGGGTCGCGGGAGCGAAGCTCGAGCTCGGAGCCCTCGGGCAACGGGCCGAGGCCGAACGCGAGTCGCCGCGGCTGCCGCACGACGTCCACGCCGCGCGCGTCGAGGCGCGGGGCGTCGGCGCGCACCGTTCCCATCCCGACCGCGACGGCGTCCGAGCCGGCGCGGAGCTCGTGCACGAGCCTCCGCGACTCCTCGCCGGTGACCCAGCGCTCGTTCGGCACCGTGACGCGGCCGTCGAGCGTGATCGCGACCTTGTACGTCACGAACGGACGGCCGTGCTGCGTCCACCAGAGCCAGCCCTCGTTCTGCTGGCGCGCCTCCCACGAGTCGACCACGTCGACCTCGACGCCGAGCTCGCGCAGGCGCTCGATCCCCTCCTGGCTCGGATCGTCGGTGCCGACGACGACGCGCGCAATCCCCGCGCCGACGATCGCGTCCACGCACGGCGGCGTGCGTCCGAAGCGCGCGCAGGGCTCGAGTGTCACGTAGAGCGTCGCGTCCTTCGCGCGGCCGCCCGCCTGGCGCAGCGCGACGATCTCGGCGTGCGGGCCGCCGGGGGCTTCGTGCCACCCCTCGCCTACGACGGTCCCGCCTGGAGTGACGACGACCGCGCCGACGATGGGGTTTGGATGTGTTGTCCCGCGCCCTCGCTCGGCGAGCTCGAGCGCCCTGTCGAGGCTCATCCCAGGGCTTGTACCAAGCGGCGGTAGGCCCGCGGCAGATCCTCGCGCCCGAAGATCGCGCTCGCCGAGACGATCAGCGTCGCGCCGGCCTCGTAAACCGAGCGCACGTTGTCGCTGTCGACCCCGCCGTCGACCTGGACGTACACCTCCGGCGGCGCAAGCTCGCGTGTCCGCTTGATCCGCTCCAGCGAGCCCGGGAGGAACTCCTGGCCGGAATAGCCCGGCTCGATGCTCATGCAGAGGACGATGTCGACGCCTTGCGCGGCAGCGACGGCCCGGTCGACGTCGGTCCCGGGCTTGAACGCGAGCCCGACCTCGAGCTCGTGCTGGCGCGCCGCCTGCACGACGGACCTCACGTCGTCGACCGCTTCGTAGTGGAACGTGACGCTGTCACCGCCCGCCTCCGCGAGCGGGCCGAAGTGCTTGACCGGGTTGTCGACCATCAGGTGGCAGTCGACGAAGCCGCCCAGCTCGTGGATCATCGGCGAGATCGACTCGAGTACGATCGGCCCCATCGTGATCGGGTCGATGAAGTGCCCGTCGCCGACGTCGAAGTGGAAGATCCTCGCGCCGGTGCGCAGGAGCGTGTCGATCTGCTCGCCGAGGTGCGCGAAGTCGGCCGCGTAGAGCGACGGCTCGATCTCGACCGTGCGGATCCAGTCACGCCAGGGCACGCCGCTTCCCGAGTGTAGGCGCGCCTACAGACGGAGCAGCTGCCGCGCGACGTCGATCTGACTCTCGTAAACACGCGGCTCCGCTTCGGAGAAGCCCCACGCGACGGTGTGCGCGATCGCCCAACCGCGCATGCGTTCGTGTTCGAGCCCGAGCTCGTCGGCGAGGAAGTCGAGTCGCCAGGCAAGGTCGCCCGGGCCGTCGCGGATCAACGCCGCCGTGTCGAACTCGCGCTCGGCGACGACCGGCTTCGGGTCGATCGCTAGCCACGGCTCGCGCTGCGCCGCGAGCGCATTCCCGCGGTGGAAGTCCTGGTGGCAGACGACGAGCTCGCCTTGCGTGGGCGGCAACTCGCGGAGCGCGTCGACCGTCGCACCGAGCAGTTCCCGCTCGAACGGTTGCCCGGCCGCCTCCCAGCGCTCGGGAAGCTCGCGCGCCCAGCCGGCTGCGGTCTCCGCGATCGGCGTGAACGGGTGGTCGGGCTGCGCCGGACGCTCGCCGAGCTTGCGCACGACGCGAGCCGCCTGTCGGTAGCCCTCCCGTTCGGGAAGCTCGAGCAACGACGTACCGGGAACGCAACGCTCGAGCAGCAGCGCGTTTCGCTCCCCGTCGTACGCGAGCAGACGCACGGCGCCGTGCCCGGCCCAGTGCTCGAGCGCGGCAGCTTCGTGCTCGCTCTCCTGATGCGGAAAGCTGATCTTCAACACGGCGTCGCCGGCAGGGAGCGCGAGCGAAACGTTTGCGTACTCGTACGGCTCCTCGACGCGAAGCGACCATTGCTCGACGCATTCCTCGACGAGCTGCGGAAGGCGCCCGAGCCACTCCGCACCGCCCGGGAAGTCGGCGATCCACCTGAGCCGCTCCGGGATCACGGGACGCGAAGTCTCGCGATGAAGAACCCACTCGTGCGGTCGCGGTGCGGGAGTGTGAGCAGGAACTCGGGGCGCTTCGGGTGTGCGTACTGCGGCCAATCCTCTCCGAGCGGCTCGACGTCGAGCCCCAGCGCGTCGACGATCGCCTCGTTCTCGTCCGCGTTGATGGTGCAGACCGAGTAGACGATCGTTCCTCCGGACTTCAGTCGGTCGATCGCCGCGCGCAGCAGCGCGAGCTGGAGTTCCGGGAGCGGCTTCGCGCGCCAACGGAGATCGGGACGCCGCGCCAGCACTCCAAGTCCCGAGCACGGCGCGTCGACGAGCGCGCGGTCGAAGTCTTCGAGGCCCGGTGGGAGCTCGGTCGCGTCGGCCTCGATCACGTGGACGTGGTCGGCGCCGAGCAGGCTCAGGTGCTCGCGCAGTGCGCTTGCCCGCCCGGGATGGATCTCGACGGCCGTCACGTCGCCGCGCAGCATCGACGCCTTTCCGCCCGGCGCTGCGCACATGTCGAGGATCCGCTCGCCCTCCTGCGAGCCGACGACGAGCGCCGCGAGCTGCGACGCGCGGCTCTGCGGCCAGATGCGGCCTTCGGCCACAGCCTCCGGATCCACGCGGACGACGCGAAACGCCCCGGGCACGTCGGTCGGCTCGCCGGGTGGATCGCCGCGCACGAGCCGCACCTCCAGGTCGGGCGGTTCGTTCTGCGCGCGCATGAGCGCGAACGCTTCCTGCTCGCCCCAGTCACGGCGCCACACGTCCCAGATCCAGTCGGGGTACGAGTGCTTGAGCGGCCCCTCGGGCAGGGAGTCGAGCAGCGGACGGATTCCCTCGGCGAGCCGTCGCATGACGGCGTTCGTGAACGGAACCGCGCGCTCGAATCGCGCGCGGCGCACGAGCTCGACGGCGTCGTCGACGACGGCGTGCGCCGGGAGGTCGGTGTACCCGAGCTGGTACGCGCCCAGGCGCAGCGACGCGAGCACGGGCGGGTCGAGCTTGCGCGTGGGCCGCCGGCCGAGCGCGTCGATCGCGTGGTCGAGCGTGCGCACGCGCTGCACGGTCCCGTACGCAAGCCGTTGCGCGAGCGCGCGGTCGCGCTCGTCGAGGCCTTCCACTGCGGTGCGCAGGGCGCGGTCCGCGTACGCGCCCTCCTCGAACACGCGCCGCACGACCTCGTACGCGGCGCGGCGCGCGGGCGCGATGCTCATACGCCGAGCCAGCGCGCCACGGCGTCGTGCACTTCGCGCCGCTGCACGAGGTCCCAGTGCGTGAAGCCAGGGAAGTGGCGCTCGTCCGACCCGTAGAGATGCGCAACCGCAGTGCCGCGCTCCGCGCGGAACTCGTCGCCGAAGACGACGAGCGACGGGCAGCCGATCCTCGGAACGGAAATCCCGCGTTTGCGCTCCGCGCGCGCGAGGGCCGACTCCGGACGCGCGCGAATGCCCTCGGGGAACGCGCCGTACACGGCCTCCGGATCGAACACACCGGGGTCGGGCTCGACGGACGGGTCCTGGCCTTGGACCTCCGCCGGCGGGCTCGGCTCGAGCAGCACGAGCGCGTTGGGCCGCGCCTCGGCTGCTGCGAGCAGGGCCACGAGCCCGCCCATGCTCCAGCCGCAGAGCGCAAACGGTTGCGGGATGGATTGCGCCGCTTCGACGACCGCACGGGCGTAGTCATGCATCGAGGCTCCTGAAGGGTCGAGGTCCGCCTGGAGATCGCAAGCGACGACCTCGATCCCGTTCCCCGCGGCCCTCCAGTCGTCGAACACCCAAGGGCCGCTGCCGGCGCCGTGGACGAGCAGGAGCGCGGCCGGGCGACTCAGCGGCGGCAGAAGGCCGGTGCCCGGTAGACGCGCGAGGCGTTCGGGTCGCCCTGGTTCTTGAGCACCGCGGCGACGATCGTCGTCTGCGCCGTCTGGAGCGCGAGGGTGCTCCCGACGATCTTCCCTGGATGGTTTCCGTCGAGGATCGCGTGGACGGTGAGCTGAACGGGGCGGCTCATCGCGCACTCGAGCTCGACGCGGCGACGGATGCCGGCGCCGAGCCGAGCTTCGCTGGTCGTCGCCGGCGGGAGTGTCTTCCTGCGTGCGGCGTCTCCGCACGCTCCGTCGGCGCTGCGCGTGCGGAACGACGCGACGGCGACCTGCCGTCCGCCGCGCGTGACGGTGACGCGCCGCGCTGGATCGAAGACGACGCGGAACGTCCCGGCGGCACAGCTGACGACCTGAACATCGAGGTCGGCGGTCGCGTTGGTCACCGGCTCCATCGCCACCTCGTCCTCCGCGCAACCGCACGCGAGCGCGACGAGGCTGAGGAGAATCACCCGGCTCGCCATGCCCTCAGTCTACGACCGCAGTCCGCGCAGAAACTCCTCGTAGGTCATGCGCCGGCCGCCGTCCGGTTGCACCTCGAGCGGGACGAGCTCGCCGTTGTCGACGCGCGCGCGCCAGACCGTGACGGGGCGGCCGTGCAGCTCGGCCCGCGCGCCGATGTGCGGCGAGAGCGCGCGGATGCGCCGGAGCGCGTCGTCCGGGTGAGAGAGGTCGACCTGCCGGTCGGCCGCGGTGAGCTTCTCCGCGTAGGTTGCCTCGCCCTGCTGCTCGCGGAGATGCGGATTCGGCAGTACCTCGTCCAGCAGCTCGACGGCGAGGTCGGCGGCCTTGGCGTAGACCGCGCCGGCGTCGTCGTCCGCTGCGATCTGGAACGCGCGCTGCGCCGCGATCGGCCCGGCGTCCAACTCCTTGACGAGCTTGATGATCGAGACGCCGGTCTTCTCGTCGCCGGCGAGGAGGGCGCGCTCGACCGGCGCGGCGCCGCGCCAGTGGGGCAGCAGCGACGGGTGGACGTTCAGCCACAACGCGCGCTCGAGCAGGTCTTCGGGGATCAGCACGCCGTAGGCGACGAGGACGATCGTGTCGACGCCCGCGATGTCGTCCGGCCCGGGCTTCTCGGGCTGGCGCACCTCGAGCCCGAGCCGCTCCGCGGCGACCTTTGCCGGCGGCGGCGTCGTGCGGCGCCCGCGACCCGCGGGGCGATCCGGCCGCGTGAGGACCCACGCGACGTCATGCCGCTGGGCGAGGCGCTCGAGGACGTCCGCACCGAACGGCGCCGTCGCGGCGACGCCGACGCGGGTCAAGCGAGGCTGAGCTGCTCGCGGAGCGTCGCCAGCGCGTCGCGCTTCGCTTCGGGCGTAGTCCGGTCGAGGATCAACACGCCGTCGAGGTGGTCGAACTCGTGCTGCACGACCCGCGCACCCATCTCGTCCAGCTCGAGCGACATGTCGGAGCCGTCGAGGTCCTTGCCCTCCAAGCGCACGCGGACGCTCCGCTCGACCGGCACGAGCACCCGCTGCAGCGAGAGGCAACCTTCGTCGTCGACGTCCGTCTCGCCGCTCTGCTCGACGATCCTGGGGTTCACGATCGCCTGCAGTTCGCCGTCCTCCCCGATCTGGAAGACGAACAGCCGCTGCAGCACACCGACCTGCGTCGCAGCGAGACCGACGCCCTGCGCGTCCTGCATCAGCACCTTCATCCGCTCGGCAAGCTGCGCGAGCGCGTCGTCGAACTCCTGGACCTCACGTGCCTGCATCCGGAGCACGGGATCGGGATACTGGCGGATCTGCGCGAGCGCGAGACGGCGGCGCGCGAGCGCCTCCGCGTCGAGGTCCTGCCCGGTCCGAATCTCGCCGGCTTCGTCCGCCATCGGCGCGCAGTCTAGTTTCCCGCCCGCGCGCGCCCGCGCGCGCACCCCTAGTGGGGGCGCGAACAGAGCGCCCCAAGAGTCACGCTATCGAGGATCTCGTCACGTGTCTGTAACAACGTGTGCCAAATGCGTCACAACGTTTGCGGGTCGACGTCGACGACCGCCGTCAGGTCCGCTCGGCGCATCGCGGGCGCGCCCGCGGCGAGCAGGCGGGCCGCGCGCGCGGCAACGCGTCGCGGCTCGGCGGTCTTGGCGATCAGCTGCGCGCGGTAACGGCCACGCAGGCGTAGCAGCGGCGCGGGCCCGAGCACGTCGTCATCTCCGAGGCCCGCCGCCAGCTCGCGCAGCGCGACAAGCGGCGTCTCGGGATCCGGTCCCGCGACGACGACGCGCAGGAGGTGACGGAAGGGCGGATACCCGAGCTCCCGACGCCGCTCGAGCTCGCCCGCCAGGAAGCCGGCCACGTCGTGTCGCGCCGCATACGCGACTGCACGCGCGTCTGGCTGAAATGTCTGCACGATCACGCGACCCGGAGCGTCGCGCCCCGACCGCCCGGCCAGTTGCGTGAGCAGCTGGAACGTTCGCTCCTCGGCGCGGAAGTCGGGTAGCGCGAGCTGGGTGTCCGCGTCGACGACGGCAGCCAACGCCACTCCGGAGAAGTGGTGCCCCTTCGCGACCATTTGCGTGCCGAGCAACACCGCGCGCTCGGCCTGCGCGAACCGCCGCAGCGCGTCGGGCACCGCGCCACGCTCGTCGACGACGTCGGCGTCGAGGCGGATCCGCTCGAGCTCCGGGACGCTCGCTTCGAGCTCGCGCTCGAGGCGTTCGGTGCCTGCGCCGATCCGCGCCAGCTCCGGCGAGTCGCAGACCGGGCAGGTCGACGGCGAGGGCTGCGCGTGACCGCAGTGATGGCAGTGCAGGCGATCGTCTCGATGAAGGACGAGCGCGACGTCGCAGTTGGGGCAGCGGATCGTTGTCCCGCACGCGCGGCAGTGCACCGCGGGCGCCACGCCGCGCCGGTTCAGGAGCAGGATCGCCTTGCCGCCGTGCTCGGCGACGCGCCCGAGCGCGGCGAGCAGCGGAGCCGAGAGCGGATAGCCGGCCTCGCGGCGCAGGTCGACGACGCGCACCGGCGGTAGCGATCCAACGAGGCGGCCGCCGAGCTCGAGCCGCTCCAACCGCTCCCAGCTCTCCGGCCGCGGGGTCGCGCTCCCGTACACGGCAACCGCGCCCTCGAGCGCGGCGCGCTTTGCTGCGACGGTACGCGCGTCGTAGCGGGGATCTGCGTCCTGCTTGTACGACTGGTCGTGCTCCTCGTCGATGCAGATCAACCCGAGGTGGTGCACCGGCGCGAAGATCGCCGACCGCGCACCAACGACGATGCGTGCCTCGCCGCGCGCAATGCGCTCGCGCTCGTCGCGGCGCTCTGCCTCCGTGAGCCCGGAGTGCAGGATCGCCAGGCCATCGCCGAAGCGTGCGGCGAACCGCCCCGCTGCCTGGGGCGTGAGCGCGATCTCGGGGACGAGCACGATCGCTCCGAGTCCGCGCTCGAGAGCCGCTCCGCAGGCCTGCAGATAGACCTCGGTCTTTCCGCTCCCCGTCGCGCCCGCGAGGAGGAAGTTGCCGCCCGCGCCCAGCGCACCGACGAGCCGCTCGACCGCGCGCGATTGCTCGTCGGTCAGCTGTTCGGGCGCGGGCTCGCCCCCGAGCCCCTCGCGGTCCAGTGGCCGCGGCAGTTCCTTGCGACGTTTCCGGACACGCGGCGCGACGAGCTGCAGCGCACGCGCCGGCGTCGAGCCGTAGTAGTCCGCGACCCAGAGCGCGAGGTCGACGAGCGCGGGCGGAAGCTCCTCGAGGACGCGTTCGATCGGCGCGATCTCGACCCCCTCGGGCTGCGCCCCGTTGACGTCGACGACGACTCCGCGCTGACGTCCGCGCCCGAAGCGGACCTCCACGACCGCGCCCTTGTCGACGCCGTCCGGCACCTCGTACGTAAAGGCCCGCGCCAGGGCGCGGGCCGTAACGAGCGGATAGACCGACGCGTAGCGGCTCACGCCGCGAGCGTACTTACGCGGTCGGCGCGGGCTTCGGCTTCGTGCTCGGCTGGCCGCGGAAGTAGAACCACAGCGTCGGGCCTGCGAGTGCGACGAATGCGCCGATCAGCAGCGCCTCGCTCTCCGGGATCAGGCCGCCCTCGGCGAGCTCGCGGAGGCCGTTGGCGAGCAGCCACCCGGCGAAGAGGAGCAGGAGTGCGCTCGTGATCGTGAAGAAGCGGCGCAGGTCGAGCCGCGACGAGCCCTTGTAGAAGGCGTAGCCGAGCGCGATCGCGATCGTGAGTCCGACGAGCCCGGAAATCGCTGAAACCGCCGTTTTGGAGCCCTCGATCGCGCCGAAGAGCAGGAACGACGTCTCGACTCCCTCGCGCAGCACACCGACGAACGCGACCGCGCCGAGTGCGAAGGCGGAGCCGCCGGCAAGCGCGTTCTGCACTTTGCCCTCGAGCTGGCTCTTGATCGTCCGCGCCTGGCGGCGCATCCAGAAGATCATCCACGTGAGGAGCGTCGCCGCCGTGAGCATGGCCGCGCCTTCCCAGAGAGCTTCCGCCGACCCCTCCAGCTCCGCACCGACGGCGAACAAGGTCACGCCGATCGCGGCGCTGATCGCGAGGGCGAGGAAGGCCCCTACCCACACCGCGCCGAAGCCGTCGCGACGGTTCGTCCGGTCGAGGAACGCGAGTACGATCCCCACGATCAGGGAGACCTCGAACCCCTCCCGCAACATCACGACTCCTGCTCCCACTCAGGCCTCCTTGACGCTTTCTGTAAGGCGTACCTTACAACGGCCGGGAACTATAGTCGAACGCAGAGCGAGGCGAATGGCGGACCGGCACTCAGTCGACGAGTACCTCGAGACGATCTACTTCCTCGCCTTTCCGATCGGCGAGTACCGCCCCATGGCGGCCGGCCTCCCGACCGTCTCGGCGCGCGTCGCCGAGATGCTCGGCGTCTCGCGCGCGTCCGCGGGCGAGATGCTGAAGCGACTCGAGAGCGAGGGGCTGATCAAGCGCGGCGAGCAGAAGGAGGCCTTGCTCACGAAGACCGGGCGCAAGCGGGCCGAGCGCGTCGTCCGCAAGCACCGGCTGATCGAGCGCATGCTGACCGACTTCATGGGCTACACGGCTGCGGAGGCGCACGTTCACGCGGACGAGCTCGGCGACACGTTCTCGGAGGACATGGTCGACCGGATCGACGAGCGGCTCGGGCACCCGGAGCGCTGCCCGCACGGTTGGCCGGTCGACCCGGACTTCGAGCAGGCGGAGAACCGCGAGCTCGCACCGCTCGCCGAGCTCGAGCCCGGGACGCGCGCGACGATCGTCCGCCTCGCCGAGCACGACGGCGAGCTCCTGCACTGGTTCTACGAGACCGGTCTCGAGCCGGGGCGCGAGCTCGAGCTGCGCGCGGCCGAGCCGGCCGCGGGCACGTTCACGATCGCCGTCAACGGCGACGAGCGCGCGATCGGCGAGAAGGCCGCCGCAGGCCTCTTCGTGCGACCCGCCGCGTAGCGCGACCCGTTCCCCACCCACTCACCCCCCACCCTCTCAAGGGGGCTCAGGTCAGGGTACGCGCTGAGGTGTGACGCGTGTGTGACGGGGTTGTGCCGATTGTGTGCCGAGTTTTCCCCGCCCTGCCGCCGCGGTCGCGAGGCTGCTCGCCGGAACCGGAAACGACGGGCCTTACGACTCGCGCTCGACGGCGCCCACAGGCTCCGGCTCGTTCACCGGAAAGGGCGGCTCGCCGTCGAGCCCCGCGCCCTCGCGCAGCTCGGCGGCCTTGTCGACGCGCTCCCACGAGAAGTCGTGGTCGTCCCGCCCGAAGTGGCCGTACGCGGCGGTCTTGGCGTAGATCGGCCTGCGCAGGTCGAGGTCGCGCAGGATCGCAGCGGGACGAAGGTCGAAGTGATCGCGCACGAGCGCCTCGATGCGTTCGACGGGAATGTTCTCGGTCTCGAAGGTCTGCACCGAGACCGAGACCGGATGCGCTACGCCGATCGCGTAGGCGACGTTGACCTCGGCGCGATCCGCCAGGCCCGCGGCGACGAGGTTCTTCGCGACGTAGCGCGCTGCGTATGCCGCCGAGCGGTCGACCTTCGTCGGGTCCTTGCCCGAGAACGCCCCGCCGCCGTGGCGCGCTGCGCCGCCGTACGTGTCGACGATGATCTTGCGTCCCGTCAGGCCCGTGTCGCCCATGGGCCCGCCGATCACGAACTTGCCGGTCGGGTTCACGTAGACGAAATCGCGGTCGTCGTACAACCGCCGCTCGTCGTATAGCCGCGGGTCGAGGATCGGGTGCAGCACGTGCTCGACGACGTCCTCCTTGATCGTCTCCGGATCGACACCCTCCGCGTGCTGCGTCGAGACGAGCACCCGCACGATCTCGACCGGCGTCTGGCGGCCGTGCTCGTCGACCTCGTAGCGGACGGTCACCTGCGCCTTGCCGTCGGGTCGCAGGTACTTCAGCTGCTCAGACTTGCGAACGCCGGCGAGACGGCGCGCGACCTTGTGCGCGAGCATGATCGGGAGCGGCATCAGCTCCGGCGTCTCGCTCGTCGCGTAGCCGAACATCATTCCCTGGTCGCCGGCGCCGATGCGGTCGAGCGGGTCGTCGTCGCCAGGGTCGTGCTGCACCTCGTAGGCGGTGTCGACGCCAAGCGCGATGTCCGGGGACTGCTCGTCGATCGCGACCACGACCCCGCAGGTGTTGGCGTCGAAGCCCCAGTCCGAGTTCGCGTAGCCGATGTCCGCGATCCTCGCCCGCACGATGTGCGGGATGTCGACGTAGGTCTCAGTCGTGATCTCGCCGGCGACGACGACGAGGCCGGTCGTGATCAGGGTCTCGCACGCGACGCGTCCATCGGGGTCGTCACGCAAGACCGCGTCGAGGACAGTGTCCGACACCTGGTCGGCGATCTTGTCCGGGTGCCCTTCGGTGACAGATTCAGACGTGAACAGGAAGTCATGGGCCGCCATGGCGCGGAAGCCTACCTACTACTCTTCCGTGGGCCTGCGCCCCATTAGGCCAGCTGCGAGCTCGGAAAGCGGCATCCCGTCGAGGACGCTGCACACGCCCTCGGTGATCGGCAGCTCGATGCCGAGTCGGTGCGAGAGGTCGCGGAGGACGGGCGCCGTCGTCAGCCCCTCGACGGTCTGGCCGATCTCCGACACCGCCTCGTCCGGTGTCTTGCCGCGCGCGATCAGCTCCCCGGCGCGGCGGTTACGCCCGCTCGGGTGCCAGCACGTGACGATCAGGTCGCCCATGCCTGCGAGCCCTGCGAACGTCTCTGATTGCGCGCCGCACGCCTCGCCGAGCCGCGCCATCTCGGCGAGCCCGCGCGTGACCAGCGCGGCCTTCGCGTTGTCGCCCAGCCCGAGCCCGTCGACGCCGCCGGCGGCGAGCGCGATCACGTTCTTCGCCGCGGCGCAGAGCTCGACGCCGACCACGTCCTGGTTCACGTACACCCGGAAGGCGAGCGAGTTGATTTCGCCTTGCAGCCGCTCCGCGAGCTCGAGGTCGTCGGACGCGATCACCGAGGCCGTGGGCAGACCGGCCGCGACCTCCTCGGCCATGTTCGGCCCGGAGAGCACCGCGACGGGACGGCCGCGGACGAGCGTCGACAGGCGCTCCCCGGTCTCCGGGTCGAGGCCTTTCGTCAGGCTGAGTACGGGTGCGTCGCCCGGAAGGACGCGGACGACGGCACCGAACGCCTTGCTCGGGACGGCCACGACGAACACGTCGGTCTCGGCACCGAGCTCGTCGATCGTGACCGCGCTTACGTCGCGCAGGTCGACGTGGCTGAGGTAGCGCGGGTTGCGCTTGGTCTCGCGGATCGCCGTGACGTGGTCCGCGTCGCGGCAGGCGAGCGTGACCTTGTGGCCGCGGTCGGCAAGCAGGCGCGCGAACGCCGTGCCCCACGAGCCGGCGCCGACGACGTCTGCCTTCACTTGCGGACGAAGTCGATGATCACCGGAACGCCCTCGAGGTCGAAGCGCTCACGCAGCGCGTTCTCGACGTAGTAGCCATAGTCGCGGGTCACGAGGGAAGGATCGTTCACGAAGAGCCTGAACCGCGGGGGCCTTGTCTGCACCTGCGTGCCATAGAGCACGTTGAGTCGCCGCCCGTTACGCGTCGGCGGCTGGCGGGACTGCTGCAACTCGGCGAGGAAGCGGTTCAGCTCGGGCGTCGAGATCCGCACGGTGTACTTCTCGAACAGCTTCTCGACCTCGTCGAGCAGACGTGAGATCCCGCGGCCCGTCTTCGCCGAGACCGCGATGATCGGAGGCCGCTGCCGGAGCCGCCGCAGCAGATGGCCGCGCACCTCTTCGATCTTCACCTGAGCGATGTCCCACTTCGACAAGACGACGAGCGTTGCGCAGTTGGCGCGCCGCGCGATGTCCGCCACCGCGAGGTCCTGCTCGACGACGCCCTCGCTCGCGTCGATCAGGACGAGCGCGACGTCCGCCCGCTCGGCGGCCTCGAGCGCGCGCAGTTCTGAGTAGTACTCGATCCCCTGCCGGTGCTTGCGCTTACGGCGCAGCCCCGCGGTGTCGACGAGGACGAACGTGCGTCCATTGCGCTCGAGGATGGTGTCGATCGAGTCGCGCGTCGTCCCAGGACGTTCGGAGACGATCACGCGCTCGCGGCCGAGCAGCGCGTTCAGGAGTGACGACTTGCCGACGTTCGGCCGGCCGAGGATGGCGACCCGAATCGCGTCCTCCGGCAGCCGCGGGCGCGACGCGCCGAGCTCCTCGAGGCGGTCGACGACCGCGTCGAGCAGGTCGCCCGTGCCGTAGCCGTGCACCGCGGAGATCGGAATCGGGTCGGCGAGACCGAGCCGGTGGAACTCGAGCGCATGCACCTCCTGGCGAGGGTCGTCGATCTTGTTCGCGACGACGAGCACCGGCTTGTGCGCCGCGCGCAGGATCTCGGCGATCTCCTCGTCGCCCGGCGTCACGCCCGTCTTTGCGTCGACGACGAACAGCACGAGGTCTGCCTCCTCGACGGCCTCGCGCGCCTGTTCGGCGATCGAGCGCGTGACCGAATCGGGATCGGCGACGTCGATCCCGCCCGTGTCGATCAGCAGGAAGCGCCTGCCGCGCCACTCGCACACGAGCTCCTTGCGGTCGCGCGTGACCCCGGGCGTCTCGTGCACGACCGCCGCGCGCGTCGCGGTCAGCCGGTTCACGAGCGTCGACTTGCCGACGTTCGGGAAGCCCACGATCGCGACCGTGCCGAGAAGATCGCGACTCACGGGAGCGGGACTGAAGCAGGCCGCCCGGCTTCGTGCACCTCGACGAGCCAGCGCCAGAGCCGGTGCAGCTCGCGCTCGATCTGCTCCGAGGCCTCCCGGTAGCCCTTGCCGTTCTTCGGCAGTCCCTCGAAGCGCATCGGCTCGCCCCAGACCACCGAGACCGGCTTCCAGTTCCCGACGCGCCACTCCTGGGTGCCGTGGATCGCCGCCGGCACCACGGGCACGTCCTCCTGGAGCGCGACCATCGCGGCGCCGGGCTGCACCTTGCCGGGCACGCCACTGCGCTGGCGCGTGCCCTCTACGAAGAGCCCGAGTGCATGTCCTTCGAGGACGATCTGGCGCATCATCCTGACGGCCTCGCGGTCGGACTCGCCGCGCCGGACCGAGAACGTCCCGAACAGACGCATCAGGTGCCCGAGTCCCGGGACCCGGTGCGCCTCGATCTTCGCCATGAAATAGATCGTGCGCGGGGACGCTGTACCGAACGCGGGCGGGTCGATCCACGAGAAGTGGTTGAACGCCATCACGATGCCGCCTTCGCGTGGCACGCGCTCCTTGCCGTAGACGCGGAGCGGCATAAAGGCGCGGATGAGCGGCTGGACGATCGGGCGTCCGAGCTTCCAGGCCAGCTCGGCGCGGTTCACGCTGGCTGCCTCGCCTTGACAAGCTCCTCGATTCGCCTCACGACGTCGTCGATCGAGAGCGACGTCGTGTCGATCTGCTCGGCGTCGGGTGCTGCGCGCATCTGCGCCGCGTCGCGCTCGTCGCGCAGGCGGAGGTCGGTCGCGAGCGCGTCGGCCGCGAGTCCGGGGCGCTCGGCGATCCGGCGCCGCGCGCGTTCGCCCTCGTCGGCCGTCAGGAAGACCTTCACGTCGGCGTCCGGCGCGACGACGGTGCCGATGTCTCGGCCTTCGATCACGACGTCGCCGACGTGACCGAGCTCGCGCTGCCGCTCCCGCATCACCTCGCGCACCTGCGGATGGCGCGCGACCGTCGAGACGACCCGGTCGATGCGCGGCTCGCGGATCACACGGGTCACGTCGCGGTCGTCGATCAGCACGTGCTGGCCCTGCTCGAAGCTGACCTGGTTCGCGCGCGCGAGCGCGCCGAGCGCGTCCGCATCGTCGAGGTCCACGCCGTGCTCGAGCGCGAGCCACGTGATCGCGCGGTACATGGCGCCGGTGTCGAGGTAGCGGAAGCCGAGCCGCTCAGCGAGCGTCCTCGCCACGGTGCTCTTCCCCGCGCCCGCCGGCCCGTCGATGGCGACGATCATCTCTTGGCGACTGAATCGAGGAGCTCGAAGAACCCGGGGAAGCTTATTGCCGCCGCCTCCGCGCCCTCGATGCGCGCGCCCTCGCGGGAGACGAGCCCTGCGACGGCTGCGAGGATCGCGATCCGGTGGTCGCCGTCGCTCCGGACCGACGCCCCACCCCTGGGGCGGGAGGGGACCCCCGCCACCCTGAGGCGATCTTCGTCCGCGGAGACGCGGATGCCAAGGGGACGGAGCACATCTTTTACGCTTTCGACCCGGTCCGATTCCTTTACGCGCAGTTCCGACGCACCTTCGATCACGGTCTCGCCGCGCGCGAGGCCGCCGAGCAGCGCAACGAGCGGGAGCTCGTCGACCATCCGCGGCACCTCTTCCGGGCGGACCCGGGTCGCCGTCAACTCGGCCGAACGCACGTCGAGGTCCGCCACCGGCTCGCGGCCGAGCTTGCGCCGGTTGAAGATGCTCACCCGAGCCCCCATGCGCTCGAGCACGTCGAGGAGTCCGGTGCGCGTCGGGTTGACGCTGATGTTGTGCAGGTAGAGCTCCGATCCCGGGAGCAACGTCGCGGCGACGAGCAGCGGCGCCGCCGAGGAGAAGTCGCCCGGCACCTCGACGCGCGGAAGCTCGAGACGCTCGACCGGCGAGACGGTGATCTCGTGCCCGCGGCGCACGACGCGCGCGCCGGCATCCTGAAGGAGGAGCTCCGTGTGGTCGCGTGTCGGCGCCGGCTCGACAACGGTCGTGTCCCCCTGCGCGAAGAGCCCCGCCAGCAGCACAGCCGACTTGACCTGCGCGCTCGCGACCGGCAGCTCGTATCGGATCCCGCGCAGGTCGCCGCCCTCGATCACGACGGGCGGGCGTCCGTCGGTCGTCTCGATGCGCGCACCCATCTCGCGCAGAGGCGCTGCGATGCGTTCCATCGGGCGGCGCGAGAGCGACTCGTCGCCGCTGAGCTCGAAACGGCCGGGTTGTCCCGCGAGGATCCCCGCAAGCAGGCGCAGAAGCGTGCCGGCGTTCCCGCAGTCGACGGGGCCGGCGGGAGCAACAAGCCCGCGCAGCCCGCGACCGTGGACGTTCACGCGATCGACGTCGGGCTCGTCGATCTCGACGCCGAGCGTGCGCAGCGCACGCAGCGTCGACTCGGTGTCCCCGGCGCGGCCGAAGCCGACGATCTCGGTGTCACCCTCGGAGATCGCCCCGACGAGCGCCGCGCGGTGGGAGATCGACTTGTCGCCCGGCACCGTGACGTGGCCGACGAGCGCGCTGGCCGGCTCGACCTTCACTCCTCGACCACCGCCGAGATGACGACGCCGTACCCCTGCGCCTCGAGCAGCTCGGCGGCGCGCTGCGCCTGCTGCTCACCCGCGACGAGAACGGTGAGCACACCGCCGCGCTCAGGCGAGAGGTGCTGGAACTCGAAGTCCTCGATGTTGATTCGCTCTGCGCCGAACGCCTGCGTGATCCCCGCGAGCACGCCGGGGCGGTCGGGCACGTGCACGCGCAGCCGCTGCAGCGCGCCGGGATCCTCGTAGGCGCCGGCGAGCATGCGGCGCCTGTTGCCGGCGGCCTCGGCGATCCAGCGCGCGAGAAAGCCAGCGTCGCCCTGCTCGAGCGCGGACTCGAGCTGCTCGAGCCGCCGCCGGTGCTCGCCCAGCGCGTCGCGGAGCGCGTCGGCGTTCTCGAGGAAGATGTCGATCCAGATGCGCGGGTTCGCGCCCGCGACGCGCGTCATGTCGCGGAACGACCCGCCGGCGGCGGCCAGCGGCTGGTGTCCTTCGACACGCGTCGCGCCCGCCTGGTTGACGATCAGGTTCGCGAGCGCGTGCGGCAGGTGGCTCGTCAGCGCGACGATCCGGTCGTGCGCTTCCGGGTCGACGGCGACCGGTACCGCGCCCAGCGACGACACGAACGCGTGCAGGCTGCGGTAGCGCGCCGCGTCGGTCGACGCGACCGGAGTCAGGAACCAGGTCGCTCCGTCGAAGAGCTCCGCACGCGCGTTCGCCGCGCCGCGCGCCTCGGACCCGCAGACCGGGTGGCCGCCGATGAAGCGCGCGTCGGCACCGGCGGCGCGCACGACACCGCCTTTCGTCGAGCCCACGTCGGTGACGGTGGAGTTGCCGCCCGAGGCGAGCACGTCGGCAACCGAGCGCGGCAGCGCCGTGACCGGCGCGGCGACGACGGTCAGGTCGGCACCCGCAACGGCCTCCTCGACCGAAGCTGCGGGATCGACCGCGCCGCGCTCCGCGGCCGCGTTCAGCGCTTCCGGATCGGGATCGAAGCCTGCGACCCCCGCGACCCCTGCGCGGCGTGCCGCCAGCGCGACGGAAGCGCCGATCAGTCCCGTTCCGACGATCGCGACTCTCACAGTCTGCTAACAGTGCCTGGCACCGTGAGTTAACAGTGCCTGGCACGGGCGGCGGCACCGACGAGCCTGCCTCGCCGGTGCGCGGCCTCGCTCATCCCACGGTCTTGCCCATCAACTCGACGACGGCGATGACTTCCTTGGCGAACTCGTGGAACTCCGCGGTCGGAATCTGCTGCGGGCCGTCGCAGAGCGCCTCCTCGGGCCGCGGGTGCGACTCGACGATGATCCCGTCCGCCCCGACCGCGGCCGCCGCCAGCGCGAGCGGCAGCACGAGGTCGCGCCGGCCGGCCGCGTGCGAAGGGTCGACGATCACGGGCAGGTGCGTCTCGTGCTTCAGCACCGGGACCGCGCCGAGGTCGAGCGTGTACCGCATTGCGGTCTCGAAGGTCTTGATCCCGCGCTCGCAGAGGATCACGCGCTCGTTGCCCTCCTTCATCACATACTCCGCCGCCATCAGCAGCTCCTCGATCGACGCGGAGGGACCTCGCTTGAGCAGCACCGGCTTCGCGGCGCGCCCAGCTTCGGAGAGAAGCGTGAAGTTCTGCATGTTGCGCGCGCCGATCTGGATCACGTCCACCGTCTCGACGACCGCCTCGACGTCGCGGGGGTCGAGCAACTCGGTGACGAGCGGCAGTCCGGTCTCGGCCCGCGCCTCGGCGAGGATGTGCAGCCCGGCTGCGCCCAGCCCCTGGAACGTGTACGGCGAGGTGCGCGGCTTGTACGCGCCGCCGCGCAGCATGGTCGCGCCCGCGGCCGCGACCGCTCGCGCCGTCTCCATCGTCTGCTCGCGGTACTCGACGGTGCATGGGCCGGCGATCAGGCCGAAGAACGAGTCGCCGATCTTGCGTCCGTCGACCTCGATCACGGTCGGGTCGGCGGCCAGCTCGCGTGAGACGAGCCGATACGGCTTCACGATCGGCACCACCTGCTCCACGCCCGGGTACGCCTCGAGCGGCAGCGACGCGAGCAGGTCGCGCTCGCCGATCGCTCCGATCACGGTCGCCTCCCGCCCGCTCGACACCCGCGAGGAGACGCCGGCCTCGGCCAGGCGGGCCACGACGTGCTCGGTTTGATCCGCCGTCGCCCCCGGTCCCATCACGATCAGCAGCTCCGGCGCTGAGTTCGTCGCCATGCGGAGAGTGTACGGACGTTAGTCTCAGCCGAGTGAGCGCCGAGAACGTCGACAGGCAGATCCAGGAGCTGCGGGCGCAGATCTCCGACAACGACCGTGCGATCGTCCGCGCGCTGAACAAGCGGATCGAACTCGTGGCGCGGCTGAAGCGGCACAAGGAGTCGCAGGGCATCGCCTTCGTCGACCCCCAGCAAGAGGAGAACGTGCTGCGCGACCTCTCGCGTGTGAACCGCGGGCCGCTCTCCCAGGGGGGTCTCCGCGAGCTCTACCAGGAGATCCTCGACCTGACGAAGCGCGAGGTTTCCGGCGACAATCCCTCCTCGTGAGGGTCTTTTCCGGGATCCGCGCGTCGGGCGACAAGACGCTCGGCAACTACAGCGGCGGCTACCGCCAGTACCTGCAGACGCAGGAGGAAGCCCTTGCTTCGGGCGGCGAGGCGTTCTTCTGCGTCGTCGACCTGCACTCGATCACGACGGACTTCGATCCGGAGACGCTGCGCGAGTCGACGCTCGCGGGCTTCGCCTGGCTGATCGCGACGGGGCTCGATCCCGAGCGCTCGACGATCTTCGCCCAGAGCCACGTCTCGGCCCACCCCGAAGCGGCCTGGCTGCTCAGCTCGGTGACCGCTTTCGGCGAGCTCCGCCGCATGACGCAGTTCAAGGACAAGTCCGAGCAGCAGGAGTTCGTCTCGGCGGGGCTGTTCAGCTACCCGGTCCTGATGGCGGGGGACATCCTCCTCTACCTGGCCGACGTCGTCCCCGTGGGGGACGACCAGCGCCAGCACGTCGAGCTCACGCGTGACATCGCGGAACGCTTCAACAGCCGTTACGGCGAGACGTTCACGGTGCCGCGCGGCGTCTTCCCCGAGGAGGGCGCGCGCGTGAGGAACTTGCAGGAGCCGGAGCGCCTGATGTCGACGTCCGCCGGTAACCCGCAGGGCGTCGTGCGGATGATCGACGAGCCCGACGTCGTGCGGCGGAAGTTCAAGACCGCCGTCACCGACTCGGGCCGCGAGATCAAGCACGACGTCAACGCGAAGCCGGGCGTCTCGAACCTGATCGAGATCCTCTCCGTCGCGACGGGCGACTCGATCGAGGACATCGAAGGCCGCTACAACGGTGCCGGGTACGGCCAGTTCAAGGAGGACGTCGCCGAAGCGGTCGTCGAGCTACTCGCTCCGTACCAGCAGCGCTACAACGAGCTGCGCGCGGACGAGGGAGAGCTCCGTCGGCTCCTCGCGGTCGGCGCGGAGAAGGCACGCGAGGCCTCTGCGCCGACGCTCGCCACGATGTACGAGCGCATGGGTTTCGTCCGGCCCTAGTGCGACGGGAGGTCGTGCTCGGCGGCGCCTTCGCCGCTTCGATCGCTGCAGGGATCCTCCACTTCGCGGGAGCGCACGCCGTCGTCGTCTTCGCGGTGTCCGGGCTCGCGCTGGCCGGGCTCGCGTGGGTCGTCGGCGTCGCCACGGAGGCGGTCGGCGCACGCTTCGGGCCGGCGGCCACCGGCGTCCTCCAGTCGACACTCGGCAATCTGCCCGAGCTGTTCATCGTCCTCTTCGCGCTCGCCGCGGGAGAGCTCGTCGTCGCACGAACGGCCGTGCTCGGCTCGCTGTTCGCGAACGCGCTGCTCGTCCTCGGGCTCGCGATCGTCGCGGGCTCGATGCGCGCCCGTGACGGCGTGATGCGGTTTCAGACGCGGCTCCCGAACGACACCGCGACGCTGCTCCTGCTCGCGGTCTTCATCATCGCGCTGGTCGGCGTCTCGCACGAGGTCGACGACCCGGCGGCCAAGCACGACGTGACGATCTCCGCAATCTGCGCGGTGCTGCTCCTGAGCGTGTACGCGGTTTGGCTCTGGGGCTACCTGCGCCCGGTGCAGGGAGTCGAGCCGGCGCTGCACGAAGTGGCGCACCCTTCGATCCCCTTTGCCTGGGCGGTTGGGCTGCTCGCCGCCGCCGGCGTGGGCGCGGCGTTCGTCTCGGACTGGTTCGTGAACGCACTCGACCCCGCGGTCGAAGCGCTCGGGATCTCGAAGGCATTCACGGGGATCGTGATCGTCGCCATCACGGGCAACGCCGTCGAGAACGTCGTCGGGATCACGCTCGCGGCGAAAGGCCAGAACGACCTCGCGATCTCGGTGATCAAGAACTCGGTCGCGCAGATCGCGGTCTTCCTCTTCCCCGCGCTCGTGCTGCTCTCCCTGTTCTTCGAGCAGCGGCTGACGTTCGTGATCGGCCCGGTCGCGATCGCCGCGCTCGTGCTGATGGCACTCTCGATGTGGCAGATCACCGGCGACGGCGAAGCCGCGGCGTTCGAGGGCTGGGCGCTCGTCGCGCTCTACCTGATGGTCGCGGTGATCAGCTGGTTCGAGTAGCGGCGCGCAGGCGGTCGACTTCCTCGGGCAGCAGCTCGCGCCACTCGCCCGGGCGTAGGTGACCGAGGCCGAGCCCGTCGTACCGCGCGCGATGGAGATGCCGCACCGGCAGGCCGACCGCTTCGCACATCCGCTTCACCTGATGCTTGCGTCCCTCGTGGAGGGCGAGCTCGAGCCGGTTGGGGCCGAGGCGCTCGGCGCGCGCCGGGGCCGTCATGCCGTCCTCGAGCTCGAGGCCCTCCCGGAGCGGCTGCAGCCTCTGCTCGGTCGGCTCGCCCTCGACCTCCACCTCGTACACCTTCTCGACGCCGTAGCGCGGATGCGCGAGCCGGTGCGCGAGCGGGCCGTCGTTCGTCAGCACGAGCGCTCCGGTCGTGTCGGCGTCGAGACGCCCGACGGGGACGACCCGATTGCGGTGCTCGACCAGGTCGAGGACGGTCGGACGCCCGCGCGGATCGCGGGCCGTGGTCAGGAAACCGGCCGGTTTGTAGAGGAGGATGTACGTGAGCCGCTGGGGTGAGACGGGCTCTCCGTCCACCTCGACGCGGTCGCCGGGCAGGAGGTGGGTGTTGAGCTGCCCGGGCTCCCCGTTCACCGTCACCCGGCCGGCCTTGATCAGCTCGTCCGCGCGGCGCCGGGAGGCGACGCCCGACAGGGCGAGGTAGGCGTTCAGCCGCACGGGCGTCATTATTGGCGGCGGGTGCCGCACTACATCTCGCTGATGCGCTGGACCTCCCAGGGAATGGCCGGCCTGCCGGCCTGGCGCGAGCGCGTGGAGGAGGGCGAGCGGATCATCGAGGCGAGCGGCGGCTCCCTGATCGGGGTCTACGTGACGCTCGGCCGCTACGACGTGGTCGAGATCTTCGAGGCCCCCGACGACAACAAGGCCGCGGAGATCCTGCTGAGGCTCCAGCGCCTCGGGGCCGAGCACACCGAGACGCTGCGGGGCTTCACGCGGGAAGAGGCCGAAGAGATCATCCGGCGCCTCTAGTCAGTCAAGCGCGGCTTCTTCCCGGCCGATGAGAGGACCGTGGAACGCTCCTCTGTGGCCATCTGGGTGGGCATCAGCGCGCTCGCCGCGATCCTCGCGCTCGGCGCCTGGCTCTTCGCCCGTGCCCTCGAGGGCGCCGCCGACACGACGCCGGCTCCCGTCCGCACCGCCGATCCCTCGACGGCCGCGCCCGGCGACTTCACGGCCTACGTCGCTCCCGCGAGCGAGTGCCCCGGGATCGACAACCTGACCGCGGCCCTGGCCGAGCAGGAGCAGACCGAGATCTGCCTCCTGAACTACGCGCGGCGCGCCGCCGGCCTGCCGCAGCTCCAGACGAACCCGCTCCTGATGCAGTCGGCCAGGCTCAAGGCCGCGGACATCGTCCGCTGCAACCAGTTCTCGCACGAGGCGTGCGGCATCGACGTCCGGCAGCCGTTCGCGCAGTCCGGCTATTTCTCGGCCACCTCGCAGACCCGCTTCGGCGAGAACCTCGCCTGGGGCGGCGCTGCGGCGGGGAGCCCGCGCGGCGCGCTGCTGGGCTGGCTCGAGTCCGCGGAGCATCGCGACAACCTGCTCCGCGGCGAGTGGACGGAGCAGGGCATCGCGCTCGTCGAGGTCCCGGACTTCCGCGGCGTCGCCGACTCGCGGATCTGGGTCTCGCACTTCGGCCGTCACGGATAAGCTCGCGCGCGCATTGCGCGTCGCCCTGATGATCGAGGGCCAGGAAGGCGTTTCCTGGGACGACTGGCTCGCGCTCGCGAACGCCTGCGAGGAGCACGGGATCGAGACGCTCTTCCGTTCCGACCACTACCTCGCGCCGAGCCAGCCGCACGAGCGCGCGGCGCACGACGCGTGGACGACGCTCGCCGGGCTCGCGGCGCGCACGATGAAGCTGCGGCTCGGCACGCTCGTCTCGCCGGTCACGTTCCGCCACCCGTCGCTGCTCGCGAACGCCGTCACGACCGCCGACCACATCTCGGGCGGCCGCGTCGAGCTCGGCATGGGCGCGGGCTGGATGACCGAGGAGCACGAGTCGTTCGGGTTCCCGTTCCCGCCGGTGCGCGAGCGCGTGGCGATGCTGCGCGAGCAGATCGAGATCGTCCATCGGCTCTGGACCGAGGACCACGTCGATTTCGAAGGCGAGCACTACACGCTGCGTGACTGCCCCGCGCTGCCGAAGCCCGTGCAGAAGCCGCACCCGCCCATCCTCGTCGGAGGTCGTGCGAAGCCCGGCACCGCGATTCCCGCCGCGCTCTTCGCCGACGAGTACAACACGCCCGGCGGGAGCGTCGACGAGTGCCGCGAACGACGGCGCGCGCTGGACGAGGCGTGCGAGCAGGTCGGGCGCGACCCGAAGACGCTCCCGTTGTCGCTGATGACCGGCTTCGTCGTCGGCGAGAACCGCGAGCAGCTGCTCGAGAGCACGCGCCGCATCCTCGAGCGCTGGGGCTCGGACATGTCCCCCGAAGACGGACTCGCCCGCTACGAGTCCCGCGGCGTCGCCGGCACGCCCGATCAGCTCGTCGAAGGCCTGAAGCGCCTCGAGGAGGCCGGCGTCGAGCGCGTGATGCTGCAGCACATCGTGCACGACGACCTCGAGACGGTCGCGCTGATCGGGCGCGAGGTCGCGCCGGAGCTGACGACGTAAGCGGGCTTGCGCCCCTTTCCACTCGCCGCGCGTGGCGTTACAGACCTTTAGACGTATTCCTCCGAGGGGTACGGAGCGTGCGGCCGTTCCTCGTGAGCTTCTCGCGCCGGGTCCGGGAGGAACCATCGCTCGGCGATCGCGGTCGGAACGACCGCGGAGAGAACGACGACGGTTACGAGCAGCGAAAACTGCGTACGGTCGATGATCCCCGCGTTCAGACCGTAGAGCGAAGAGATCGTTCCGAACGTGAGACCGGTGCTCATCAACAGCGTCGCAAACGTCGCGTGCCTCGGCGCGGCGCGTCGTGCCAGCGGGTAAATGAAAGCGACCTTGGGGAGCAACTTCGCCGCGAGCAACGCGCCTAGCAGCCCGAGGTTCGCCAGGACGGCGCCGAGCGACACGTTCAGACCGCCCTTGATGAAGATGATCGAGAGCGCCAGCGCAGTGCAGAGATCCGTCACGAACGTCGCGTTCATGAGGAGCTTCCCGATCCGCGTGTCAGTGAGGTTGCGTTCGACGAGCACCGCGTAGACGACGGCGAGCGAGGTCGTCGACAAGGCGGTCCCGGCGATCAGCGCCGCCTTTCCTGCCCAGTCCAGCAGCAAGTACGCGACGGACGAGGCCGCGACGAAGGGACCGATGAACGAGGCGATGCCGATCCCGACCGTCGCGCGGGCGCGGTCTCGCATGTAGTCCGGGTCGACTTCCATGCCTGCGAGAAACGTGAGCACGATCGACGCGAATGACGCGATGCAGTCGAGCCACTCTTGCGAATGGAGATCGAACAGGTGCCCCGCGACAACGCCGAGCGTGAGCTCGATCAACGCCGCGGTAATTCCGAGCTCGACCGAGACCATGCTCGCGACGAGCACGACGACGGCGAGAACGGCTGCGAGATGGATGGGCTCCACGACGACCTCCTTCTTCAGCGTCAGACGACGTTGTAGAGGCCATCAGCCCTCGAAAGGGCGGTTAGGCGCGGCCCTCATCGCGCTGCGCCGGACTCTAGCCAGGGTCGCGGCTACGTCGGCTCGACTGCCGCGATCACGCGGGCGAGGAAGTCCGCGAACTCGTCCGTGGCGATCGTCGACGTCGACCAGCCGGAAGGGGTCAGGCCGGCCGTTGCTCTGCGACCGCGTGCAGACGCTCGCGGATCTGATCCACGTCGCCGCCGAGGTCGTCGAGCCGCGGCAGCGCCGCGAGCGACTCGAGGCCGAAGATCCGCTCGAACAGCGGCGTGACCTTGTAGCGGATCGCACCGCCGGCGCCGTCGTCGCGGCCGGCTTCCGCGATCAGGCCCCGCTCGACCAGATTGGCGACGGCCGAATCGGCCGCCACGCCGCGGATGCGTGCGATGTCCGGCCGTGTGCACGGCCCGAGGTACGCGACGATCGCGAGCGTCTCGAGCGACGCCTGCGACAACGCGCGCTGCACAGGCCGCTCGAACAGCCGACCGCACGCGTCGGCCGCCTCGCGCGACGCGCGAAACGCCCAGCCGCCTGCCACCCGCTCGAGCACGATCCCCGAGCGCCCCTCCCGATACCGATCGGAGAGCAAACCGAGCGCCGTCTCGATCCGCTCGCGGTTGTCCGCCGCCGCCTCCGCGAGCTCCTCGACCGAGAGCGGCTGCGAGGCGACGACGAGGAGCGCCTCGACCGTCCGCGCGAGCTGGTCGACCGGACTCGAGGTGATCAGGCGGAGTGGGCGATCCACGACTCTCCCCTTTCGGCGTCGGGACGGGAAATCCTGATCGGCGCGAACGAGCCGGCCTGCTCGATCGCGATCTCGTCCGCGCGACGGAGGTCCAAGAGTGCCAAAAAGGCGACGGCGATCTCGACCCGCGAGAAGCCTTCGACGGCGGCGTCGAAGTCGACGCGCGAGCGCCGCGCGAGCAGCGAGCGGAACCGCTCCACGAACTGCGAGACAGGCGGGAACTGCAGCGCCATGTGCGCGAGCGAGACCTGCGGCGGCTCGGCGGCGAGCGTCCGCAGCGCAGCACCCAGCGACTCCGGATCCTGCGGCCCGAACCGGCGCTCCGGCCGGGGCGCAAGCGGGGCGGGCCCGAGCCGGAAGAAGCGCGAGGATTCGTCGGCGAGCCGCGCAGACAGCCACGCGGCCGCCTCCTTCATCCGGCGATACGCCTCGAGGCGCCGCGCGAGCTCGTCGGCCGCCTCCTCGGGCTCCAGGTCGGCGAGATCGGCGTCCTCCTCGAAGAGACCGCGCGCCTTCAGCTCGAGCAGCGCCGCGACGAGCACGAGGAACTCGCCGCAGGCCTCGAGATCGAGCCGCTCGCGCGCGGCGAGCCGCTCCACGAAGCGCACGACGATGCCCGCGACGTCGACCTCGGCGAGGTCGAGCTCCTCTCGCAGCACGAGGGTCAGAAGCAGGTCGAAGGGGCCCTCGAAGGCGTCGAGGTCCAGCTCGAGCTCGCGCACGATCATCGGAGAGGCAGGCTAGCGCCGCGGCCGGACGCGCGCGCGCGGCACGGCCATCGCCGGCCGGCCCTTCTCGGCCCGCCCGCGCCGCCGGAACGTCAGCGACGGAATCTTCCCGCCGTAGATCTGCCACCAGATGAAGAAGAGCGACGAGGCAATGAACAGGATTAGCGAGACCCAGGCGTTCAGCCGCATGCCCCAGAAGATGCGCGAGGGATCGATCCGCAGCTGCTCCTCGAAGAAGCGCCCGAAGGTGTACCAGGCGACGTAGAGCGAGAAGAGCGCGGGCGGGCGGATCCGCCAGCGCCGCGCGACCAAAATCACGACCGCGGCCCCCGCCAAGTCCCAGAGCATCTCGTACAGGAACGTCGGGTGGAACGTCGTCCCTGCGGGGTAATCCATGTTGTGCGCGTCGTCGATCTCGAGGCCCCAGGGCAGATCGGTCGGCCTGCCGTACAGCTCCTGGTTCCACCAGTTGCCGAGCCGCCCGATCCCTTGCGCGACCAGCAGCCCGGGCGCGACCGCGTCCATCGCCTGCAGCACGCTGCCGCCCGAGCGCTTGATCACGACTGCCCCCGCGAGGACGCCGAAGAGGATCCCGCCCCAAATCCCGAGGCCGCCTTCCCAGACCTCGAAGATGCCCTTCCACTTCGGGTCGGGCACGTCCTCCCAGCTCGTGACCACGTGGTAGAGCCGCGCGCCGACGATCCCTGCCGCGACGCCCCAGACGGCGACGCGCAGGATCAGGTCGAGGTCGCCGGGGCGTCTGCCCCAGCGCCACTTGGTGACGAGGATTGCCGCGACGATCGCGACGAGGAGGGTGAGCCCGTACGCGTGGACCGCCGGCAGCGGTCCGGGCAGGTCGAACTGACCTGAAGAAGGGGAGGGGATCGACGCCAGCAGCACTGCGGCATTCTGCCCGCCGGGCCGGTCAGCGTGAGTTGGTTAGAGCAGGATCTGCAGGGCGACTTCCTGCGGGCACCCCTGCGCCAGCAGATCCGTCGCGAGGTGCAAATCGATGTCCAGCCGTGCTGCGAGCTCGCGGGCGGCGCGGATGTCGTATCCCGCGCGCTCGAGGGCCTCGGCGCGCCAGCGCTCGATCCGCTCGATCTCCGTCCCTTCGCGTGTTCCGGCTTCAGCCGCAGTCATCGCAATCTCCCTTGTGGTTCTACCACTTACCCCTTCGTCAAAACGACGCGACCAGATGTCCCCTTACAGGGTGATCTGCAGTCTTAACGGCAAGTTCACAGCCGGGGCGGCCTACGGGGTCTCGAGGCTCGAGGCGAGCTCGACGGTCTGCTGACGGGAGAGGACTCCCTCGAGGCGGGAGGTGACCCCGTTCCGCTCCCAAATCAGGACGTTCCCGGCCAGCCGGCGCTCCGGCCCCCGGACGACGACGTGGCGGCCTTCGATCCAGAGCGCCTCGGTCCCGTCGGCGAGGAAGACTTGGTCGATGCGCGTCCCGGGCCCCGCGACCTTCTTGACGATCGTGGGGCCGCTCCCGCCCCACTCGAGCAGCCAGACGCGCGGCCGGAGGACGAAGGTCACGAAGGGGCCCGAGCGATAGATCGCGTCGTAGCGGTCAGGCACGGCGAGCTCGATCGGGACGGCCTTACGCGCCTCCGTGAGCGAGACGGGGCGTCCTAGAGGCAGCGGGCCCGGCCGCGCGGCGGGGAGCGTCTGGACGCGCTCGACCTCCACGTTGCCGATGTGCAGCGCGCGCAGGATCGCGCCGCGCGTCTGCGGGATCGCGAAGAGGGCGCCCAGGAGCGCCAGCGCGACCACCACGGGCACGAGCCAGCGGCGGCGCGTGGGCCGATGTAGCCGCGCGAGCACGCGCCCCGAGACGTCGGGCTCAGGCGGGAAGTCGATCCGCAGCGACCGAAGCTCGTGCTCGACGTTCACGGCTCGACCTCCTCTCGCAGGTGTCCGAGCGCGCGCGACTGGCGCGACTTCACGGTGCCGAGGCGAAGGTCCAGCGCCTGCGCGGTCTCCTCCTCGGAGAGCCCGAGGAAGAAGCGGCAGCCGATCACCAGGCGCTCCTCCTCCCGCAGTCCGTTCACCGCGTCGAGCAGCTCGGCGCGGCGCTCGTCGGAGAGCACAGCCGCCTCGGGGGACGGGACCGCGTCCCCCGGGCGGACCTCCTCGACCAGGCGCAGCGCGAGACCCGCACGCCGCCCGGCCGATCTGCGTCGGTTGCGCGCCTCGTTCGCGACGATCCGGAGCAGCCAAGGCCGGAAGGGCGCGCCCCGCCGGAAACGGCCGAGTGCCTTGTAGGCATTCACGAACCCGTCCTGGGTCGCGTCCTCGGCATCGGCGGCGTTGCCCGCGATCAGGTAGGCGGTTCGGAAGGCGATGCCCTGGTGCGCTCTCACGAGTGCCCCGTATGCCGCGGTGTCTCCACGTTTGGCCCGTTCGACGAGGTCGGTTTCATCTAGTGGTCGGTCCACCACCGCGGCTTCTACACCGTGGAAGGCCGCAACGTTCCGCGCGCCTCGGTGTTGAGAGGACATGGGTGATGCCGTCCTGCTGAAGCTGCACTGGTGCGCGTGCCCAACGTGCGCGGCGGAGGCCGAGACCCCACCGCGCCGCTCAGGGTCGCCGCCTAGCGGCCGATCTCTCCCTCGTAGTGCGAGTTGCCGCCTTCGGCGATCGTGAATGCCGTGGATCCGCAGGTGGCCTTGCGTGCCGGCCCAGTCCCCGGTCCCGCCCGTCACCGTGCAGATGTCGACCACGCCGCCCGACGCGAAGTCGTACACGCCCGCGTCCGTGCAGCCGAGGTCACCGCGGCTCGCGTGCACGACGATCCTACGCCTAGCGGTAGCCCTCGAGCGGCTCGCCGACGCCGAGCACGTACCCGTTCAGGTCGCGCACCCGGATCTCGCGCAGGTTCCAAGGCCGGCCGATCGGCTCGTGGAGGATCTCGGCGCCCGCCTCCCGCCACTCCCGGTGCAGCGCCTCGACGTCGTCGGCGTACAGGTACACGTCGAAGAGGTCGGGCGGGACGATCTCCGCGTTCGGTCGCGCCCGCTCGCCCCGGTTGAAGAAGATCGTGCACGCGTCGCGCGTCGCGTTGCCTGTCTCCTCGGGGTCGACGAAGTACGCGTGGATCTCGAACCCGAGGACGTCGCGGTACCACTCGAGCGTCGCAGTCACGTCCGGGACGACGAGGAACGGCGCGTGGCCGGTGAGCACCTCAGGACCCTACGACATGGACGCTCCAAGCTAGACGACGGCCGACTCCCCAAGGAGTGCCTTCACCTCGGCGAAGAAGTCCGGCACCGGCCGGACCTTGTATTGCGGCCCGAACTCGTACGTCTTCGCGCCGTCGGAGGTCTGCATCGCGACGAAGACCGCGGCCTCGCCCGGGAAGTCGCGAAGGACGACCGCGAGCTCGCGGATGATTCCGGCGCGCGCGGTGCGCGCGTCGAGCTTCAGGTGGACGGCCGTGCGCTCGGGCGTGGCTTCGAACGCCTTCACCTCGATCGCGATCAGCTTCGTCTCGCCCTCCTTGTGGTCCACACGTCCCTTGACGACGAGCACCTGGTCGGTGAGCAGGTGCTCCTGCGAGTGCGTGTACACGGAGTTGAAGACGACGACTTCGACCGAGCCGACGACGTCGTCGAGCGTGAGGAAGACCATCGGCTCGCCCTTCTTCGTCGTCAGCTGCTTCAGGTTCGCGACGATGCCGCCGACGGTGACGACGTCGCCGTCGCGGCGCGCGCCGAGCTCGGTCATCGGCGTGTCGGTCTTGCGGCGAAGCTGGTCGCGGATCGCGGCGAGGGGATGGTCGGAGACGTAGAGGCCGAGCACCTCCTTCTCGAGCTTGAGCAGTTCGCTGCGGTCGAACTCGCCGGGCGGGATCGTCGGGTGGTGACGAGGACGCTCGTCGATGGGTGAGTCGTCGAGGTCGAAGATCGAGGACTGCCCGGCGAGCCGCTCCGCCTGACGCGCGCCTCCGAACTGCACAGCTTGGTCGAGGATCGCGAGCATCCCCATGCGCGACGCGCCGTCGAGCGTGTCGAGCGCGCCGCACTTGACGAGCGACTCGAGCGCGCGCTTGTTCACGGTCTGGACGTCGACGCGCTCGACGAAGTCCCAGATCGACGTGAAGGGTCCATTCGCCTCGCGCTCCTCGCAGATCGCGCGCGCGGCGCTGCCGCCGACGTTCTTCACCGCGGTGAGGCCGAAGCGGATCTTCCCCTCGACGACCGCGAAGTCGATTCGCGACTCGTTCACGTCGGGCGGCAGCACATCGATGCCCAGCTCGTGGCACGCGTTGACGTAGAACGGCACGCGGTCCTTCGTGTTCATCACGGACGAGATCAGCGCGGCCATGTACTCGCGCGGGTGGTGCGCGCGAAGGTACGCGGTCTGATACGCGATCAGCGCGTAACACGCCGCGTGCGACTTGTTGAAGGAGTAGTCCTGCGCCTGCTCCATGTCCTTCCAGAGCTGCTGCGCGACGTCCGGAGTGACGTTCTGCTGTGCGCAGCCTTCGAGGAACTTGCCCTTGAGGGACGCCATCAGCGAGTGGATCTTCTTGCCGATCGCCTTGCGGAGATCGTCTGCCTCGGCCGGGCTGAACCCCGCGAGGCGCTTCGCGATCTCCATGTACTGCTCCTGGTAGATACAGATCCCGTACGTCGCGCCGGTGATTTCCTTCAGGCGCGGGTCGATGTACGTGACCTGCTCCTGCCCGTTCTTGCGACGGCCGTAGGTCGGGATGTAGCCCATCGGCCCGGGCCGGTAGAGCGCGACGAGCGCGATCAGGTCCTCGAACTCCGTCGGCTTCACTTGCCGCAGCGCCTCCCGCATCCCCGAGCCCTCGAACTGGAAGACGCCGACGGAGTCGCCCTTCGCGAGCATCGCGTACGTCTTCTTGTCGTCGAGCGGGATCTGCGAGACGTCGATCCCGGCGAGCTCCTCGGCCTTGTCGATCACGTCGAGGTTGCGCAGGCCGAGGAAGTCCATCTTCAGGAGGCCAAGGGCCTCGACGTCCCACATCCCGAACTGGGTCACGACCTCCTGGTCGGGCCCCTTCTGCTGCAGCGGCACGAGCTCGATCAGCGGCTGCGCGCCGATCACGACGCCGGCGGCGTGGATCGAGTCCTGGCGCGTGAGCCCTTCGAGCGGGCGCGCGAGGTCGACGATCTCGCGCGTGATCGCGTCCTCGTCGTAGGAGGCCTTGAGCGGCTGCCCCGGCTTCAGCGCCGCGTCGAGCGTCTGCCCCGGACCCTCGGGGATGAACTTCGCGATCCGGTCGACGGTGCCGTACGGAATCTCGAGCACGCGACCGGCGTCGCGCACGGCCGCTCGCGCGGCCATCGTCCCGAAGGTGATGATCTGCGCGACGCGGTCGCGCCCGTACTTCTCTGCGACGTAGTTGATGACGCGGTCGCGCCCCGCGACCGAGAAGTCGATGTCCATGTCCGGCATCGACTTGCGCCCCGGGTTGAGGAAGCGCTCGAAGAGCAGGTCGTAGCGGATCGGGTCGATGTCGGTGATCTCGAGGCAGTACGCGGCGAGCGAGCCGGCCGCCGAGCCGCGTCCCGGACCGACCGAGATCCCGTTCGACTTCGCGAAGCGGATGAAGTCCCAGACGATCAGGAAGTAGTCCGCGAACCCCATCTCCTTGATCGTCTTCAGCTCGAACTTGAGCCGCTCGGTCAGCTCGGGCGTGACCTTGTCGTAGCGCTTGTGCAGCCCCTTTTCGCAGAGCTCGACGAGGTAGTCGAACGCGTCGCGCGCGTCGGGCACCGGGAACTCGGGCAGCAGGATGTTCCCGAGCTCGAGCGTGACGTCGCACCGCTCGGCGATCTCGACCGTGCGCGCGAGCGCGTCCTCGTAGTCGGCGAAGTCGGCCGCCATCTCGCTCGGGCTCTTGAAGAAGAACTGGTCGGTCTCGAAGCGCCAGCGGTTCGGGTTCTTCAGCGAGTCGCCCGACTGGATGCAGAGTAAGGCCTCGTGCGCGCGCGCGTCCTCGTGCCGGAGGTAATGGACGTCGCCGGTCGCAACGAGCGGAAGCCCCGCCGCCTCCGCCGCGCGCGCGAGCGTCGGGTTGATCCGTGCCTGCACGTCGAGGCCGGCGTTCTGCATCTCGGCGTAGACGTTGTCCTTGCCGAACACCTGCTTGAGCCGGTCGAACTCGGCCGCCGCGTCCTTGTCGCGTCCTTCCTCGAGCGCCTTGCAGACGCGCCCGGAGAGGCACCCGGAGAGGGCGATCAGCCCGGCGCTGTGCTGCTCGAGCAGCTGCCAGTCGACGCGCGGCTTGTAGTAGTACCCCTCGAGGTAGCCGAGCGACGAGAGCCGGATCAGGTTGCCGTAGCCCGCGTTGTCCGCCGCGAGCAGCGTCAGGTGTGCGTAGCCCTTCGCCTGTGCCTTCCGATTGTCCGCGACGTACACCTCGCACCCGATCACCGGCTTGACGCCGACCTCGCCGGCCTCCTTGACGAGCTGCACGGCGCCCGCGAGCGACCCGTGATCGGTAAGCCCGACGGCGGGCATCTCGAACTCGGCGGCCCGCGCGGCGAGCTCCGGAACGCGACACGCCCCGTCGAGGATCGAGTACTCGGAGTGGACGTGGAGGTGGACGAAAGGGACCGGAGCCATGACCGCGCGGAAGAGTCTCGCATTCGAGGTGGACGGTGCCTCTCTTGGTGAGTAAGATATCTTAGACGTGGCCCGCCAGATATCTAAACCGGACAAGACCTCTTTGGTCATCGACCGCGAAAAGGTCGCCGAGGCAAAGGAGATTCTCGGCACAGCCACGCTCGCGGAGACCGTCGACCGTGCGCTCGACGAGGTCCTCAACCTCGCCGCGCGCCGGCGGCTCATCGAACGGATCAGGAACAGCAAGACCGGCGGAATCGGCCCGACGCCGGAAGAGCTGCGCCGACTTCGCGAGCCTTAGTGGCGTCATATCTCGCCGACACGAGCGCATGGAATCGCAGCACTTCGGTCGCAGATCGATGGGCCGAACTCCTCGAGGCGAACGACGTCGCCATCTGCACGCCGGTTCGGCTGGAGCTGCTTTACTCGGCCCGAGGGCGTCGGGAATTCAAAGCGTTGGGTGAAGACCTCGCGCGTCTGCCGTACCTCTCGCTCGACCGACATGTTGCGGGCCTCGCGGAGCGCTCGCAGATCGCTCTCGCGGAGACGAGCCAGCATCGCGGCCCCAAGCCGACCGACCTCCTGATCGCGGCGATCGCCGAAGCGTCAGGCGTCAAGGTCCTTCACTACAACCGTCACTTCGACGCGATCGCCCGTGTCACAGGGCAGCCCACCGAGTGGCTCGCGCACCCCGGCAGCCTGGATTAACGCGCGACCATTCAGCATCTCAGCGCAAGATCGTCACATTGCCGTTCCTCCCTCCCACCTCGCTCGCACGCATCTGGGCGGCCAGCTGAGCGGCGAGCCGCCGGATCACGGCAGCGACGATCCGGGCCCGCGGCCCGCGCCGAGCCACCTCGTCGACCGCCTCCGCCGCGTACCGAACGCCGTTCTTCCGCCCCCGTTCCAGCGCCACCTGGAGCGGCAGCGCCAGCCCCTCCGCCCAGAGATCCGGCGCGATCCGCCGGGACTCACGCGCCGCCTTCTGCTCGTCTCCGAACTCAAGCGGAATCGCCACGAAGCTCAGGCAGGCGTAACAAATCTCCAGGTCGCCCACGTCGAGCTGGAGCTCGCGCGCGAGTGCGTCAGCCTGTTTCGCAGTCAGATCGGTCACGACGACATCGCACCAGAAAACGTGTCACGTGTCTGTGCCAACTCTGTGCCAATTCTTAGAAACGCGGGGTAGCATCCGTGGCGAATCGAACGAGGAGGCACAATGGCCGCGAAGCCCATCCCTGAGGGCTACCACACTCTCACTCCAGCCCTTTCGCTCGACGACGCCTCGGCCGCGATCGAGTTCTACAAGCGCGCGTTCGGCGCGAAGGAGCGCATGCGCATGCCGGCGCCGGACGGCAGGGTCGCCCACGCGGAGCTCGAGATCGGCGACTCCCTGTTGATGCTCTCGGACATGTTCGAGCAGTCGCAGGGCAAGACGCCGAAGGAAGCCGGCGGAACGACCGTCGCCCTGTTCCTGTACGTCGAGGACGTCGACGAGGTCTTCAAGCAGGCGATCGACGCCGGCGCGACGGCCGTCTCGGAGCCCGAGGACATGTTCTGGGGCGACCGGTTCGGCCGGATCAAAGACCCGTTCGGCCACGACTGGCAGATCGCGACGCACACCCAAGACCTCTCGCCCGAGGAAATCGAGCAGCGCGGCAAGGAGGCCATGGCCAGCACGGCCTGAGTTTCAACGGGCCGCCGGCTCCGGCCGGCGGCCCTTCGTCTCGCTGAACACATCTGGAGTCACTATGAGCCCGGCAGGCAGGGCGCGAAGGGTGTCGCGAATCACGGCGTCCGAAGCGTTCTCCTCGCGGAAGTTGAACTCGCCGAGTCCCGCAACGCCGAGTCGCGCCCGCTCCTCGACGTAGGCGGCGCGCCAACGCAGGACGCGGTCGCGTCGCCAGCGATGGACGTTGCCGCCGAGTCCCGGAGCGAGGTGGTGGCCCGGAGTCATGCCCGCGACGTACTTCGCCGCGAGCGACCGACGCGCGACACCCTGTGCCGCGAGCGCTCGCTGCGCCGCCGCCTGTGCGCGGGCGGCGGCGCGCGGGTCGCCGTCGAACACGGGGAACTCTTCGCCGGCAAGCCGGAACGCCGCGCGGTCGAGCTGACGCCAGAACGCGGTGAGCTCCGGATCGAGCGGCGCGCGAGCGAGGCGGAGGACCTTGAGCGGCGACCAGACGAAGCCATGCTGCTCACGATCGCCGAGCGGCGCGCGGCCGAACGTGAGACCGGCGAGCACGCCGCGCACGAAGTCCCGGTAGGCGCGGCTTCTCGCGGCCTGGCTCGGGATCTCGTCGAACTGCCACGAGTCGACCCGGACGTCCTCACGCCGGGCGGCGCGCAGTGCGTCGCGAAAGCGCCGCCCGAGCTCGCGGCCCCAGCTCACGCGCTGCCGCGACGAGAGGCTCGAGAGCTGAGTGAGCGCGGGGACGCGGCCCGAGTACGCGCTCGGCACCTTGGCCTCTTCTCGCGGCGACAACCGTCGCCGCACGTAGAAGCCGCTCGGCTGAACCGGGAACATCGGCGCGTACCGACCCTGGCGAACGGAGCGCACGAGGTTGCTTGCCTGCGCGTTGATCCCATAGCTCCCGACGTAGACGTGCACGTCGTTCGGAATCCCGGCCGGCTCGATCGCGTCGAGGATCCGCGGCAGGTCCTCGAGCTCGAAGTAGGAGAGCAGGACAACAGGCCGCGTCACGGCGTTAGACGGCGATGGCGACGTCGCGCCAGTTCGCCCGAGCAGGCCTCGCGGCCAGGAGACGGTCGAGTGCGCGAACGATGGCGCCGAATTCGTGATGCTGGAGCGTCCAGATCAAGATGCAGCCCGCACAGCTACGTCGAGCCTCGGCCCACTCGCGCAGGATGGGCGCGAAGTCGCGACTGTTCCGCGTGACGAGGACCCGTCGTTCGGCGGCTGCGAGCGCGAGCACGTCGGGGTCATCCAAACCCTCGTACTCTGCACGCTCGGCGATCGCGAGCACGTCGTGCCCGCGATCGCGAAGAGGTCTGGCGATTCGGCGACCAGAGAGATTGGCGTCGAGAAGCAGCCGCACCCGGCACGCCTACCGGCGGGACGGTGAGAACTCGATAAAGGGATAGAGCTCGCGCAGCTCGTGAGCAGTGCGCCGGTTCTCGGCAATCGCCTCGTCGATCTCGGCCGGGTACGCATCGCGATACGCCGCGGCCAGGCGGACTTGCTGCTGAGTCAATTGGGTGTCGCGCACGAGCTTCTCGACGGCTCCGAAGTCCTCGAGCATCTGGGCGATCTCCCAGACGTCGAGGCCCGTCCCTATGACCCATGGCCGCCGGCGCGCGTCGTCACCCCGGAACGCAATTCCAGGAAAACGCCGCATCTTCATCGCTTCTTCGGTGAGCGCCTCGACGACCGCACCCTTCGCGCGCTTCGTCCGGCGAGCTTCGGCTTCGACCGCTCGGTCCGTGGTCAGATTCAGACGAACGCTGAACGGCTCTCCTTTGCGCACACTTGCCATGTTCTCAGTCTAACACACAAAAATTACACCGTAAGTAGATCAGACATGTTCGAGGTCGCGGCCAAGCGCCGGTCGGCAGTCACCAGTGTGGCGCCTTGCGCCTCGGCAAGGACTGCATAACAGGCGTCGTAGACGCTGAGCTCGTGCCGCTCCGCATGACCGAGCGCGGCTCCGACGAGCGAACCGAGCTCGTGGACCTCGAGTGGGAGCGAGCGGCAGAACTCGAGGATCCGATCGGCCCCGTGGAGCGCGAGCATCCCGTGCCGCACGTACTGGAGCAGTGCGTTCGCGATCTCCGCATACACGAGATCCGGAACCGCGACGGCGAGTTCGCCCTCGATCAGGCGACGCAGCCACAAACGTGCCGTCGCGTCGCGACGGACGACCGCCCGCACGAACACGCTGGCGTCAAAGACCGCGCGTACGCCGCTCGAGCTCACGGCTCCGCTCCTCGCGGCCGGCCCGGATCACGTCCTCGGGTTTCCGGGCGTCGTCCGGGAGCAGGAACTCGCGCCGAAGGTCATCCAACTCCTCAAGCAGTCGCTCTCGCTCTGCCGCGTCCTCTACCGAGGCCCGCAGCGTCTCGATCACCTCGGCGTTCAGCGAGCGACGGGACCGCCCGGCGCGGCGGCGCAACGCCTCGTAGACGTCCAAGGGCACGTTGCGGATGTGAAGTGTGGGCACGCCGATCATGCTAGCAATGTGCTAGCAAATGTGGCCGGTGAACGCTAGTGGCCTTTCCGGCCCTGTTCGTCCGCGATCTCGACGAGCCGGCAGAGCGCGTTCACGAGCCGCATCTGCTCGACGCTCCGGCAGCGCACGTCGAGCAGGCGCGGCGAGCCGATGAGGTACGCGAGGCACTGCGCGCGGGAGATCGCGACGTTCAGGCGGTTGCGCGAGAAGAGGAAGTCGAGGCCGCGCGGGATCTCGTCGCCGCTCGAGCTCGCGGTCGAATAGAAGACGACGGGCGCCTGCTGGCCCTGGAACTTGTCGACGGTGCCGACGCGGACGGCGTCGGGTAGGCGGTCGCGCAGCGTTCGGACCTGCGCGTTGTACGGCGCGACGACCATCACGTCCTCGTGGCGAAGGGGCCAGGTGCGTCCGTCCGCAGCCGTGTAGGCGCGCCCCACGAGCCGCTCGATCTCGTTTGCGATCGCCTCCGCCTCTTCCGGCGACGATTGCGAGCGGTCCATGTGCTCGATCGGCACGTAGCGGATGCCCGCGCCGACGCCTTTCAGCTGTTGGCGCTCGAGACCATCGAGCGGGAGCAGCCGCTCGTCGTATACGACCTCCGACACGAAGCGGCAGACGTCTGGGTGCATGCGCCGCGTCCGCTCGAGGAAGATCCCGCGCTCCGGCGGCACGGTCGCGTCGTCGCCGAGCAGGTGCTCGAGCACCGAGTCGCCGGTGCGGCCCGGGTGGACGCCCTGCGAGACCTGCGCGAGCTGCAGCGGGTCGCCGACCACGACGAGGTTCCGCGCCGACGTGCCCATCGCGAGCGCGTCCGCCAGCGAGATCTGGCCCGCCTCGTCGATCACGAGGTAATCGAGCGTCTGGTCGAGCTCCTCGCGCGCGAACAGCCACGCCGTTCCCGCGAGCAGACGCACCTCCGGATCGCGGAACGGCTCGATCTCGCCCTCGTTCTCGATCCACGTGCCGTCGTACTGCGTCTCCGCGTCGCCGGCCGTGCACTTCTTCAGCGCGCGCGTCGGCTCCCCGGCCTCCTCGATCTCGGCGAGCAGGTTGTGGATCGCCTTGTGGCTCGGCGCCGCGACGCCGACGCGCTTCCCGTCGCGAAGCAGCTCCGCGACGATCTGCGCCGCGCGCCACGTCTTGCCCGAGCCCGGCGGCCCCTGGATGAAGAGGTAGCTCTCGTCCTCGCGGGGAAGGTCGCGCCGCACGATCGCCCGCAGCGCCGGGTAGCGCTCCGGATCCTCAGCGAGCCGCGCAAGCGCCGCGCGCTGCGCGCGCGTGTCCCACGGCCCGCCCGGGATCAACGCCCGCGGCAGCGGCTCGGCTGCGAACTTCGGCCCGCGCCTGATGCGGATGAGCCCGCGCGCGTCGTCGACGTCGACGACGTGCTCCGTGCGCTCGGTTCCAGGATCGACGACGTCGCCGGCCGAGATCTTGTGCTGCTGCACCGGAAACGCGAGCGTGTGCACGAGCGACTTCTTGTCCTCCACAGGCGGCTCGTCCGTCGGCTCGAGCTCCGCGATCGCCTCCGAGTCCGCGAGCAGCTCCTCGTCGCTCGCCTCGAGCCGTCGGAAGTAGTGCCACCAGACCGGCCGAGCCTCGCGCCGGTGGTACTCGAGCAACTGCGCGATCGTCCAGCGCTCGTCCCCCTCCTCCGCGCCGGCGAGCAGCCGCTGGCGCAACACCTCGCGCGCCGCGAGCGCCTCGACCTTCTCCTCGCTCAGCTCGCGCGGAGTCTTCGGCTCCTTCCACTGCGTGACGCCCGCCTCGACGCGCCGCTCGAGCAGCCAGTCGCGCAGCGCGAGCGTCGCGCGGCAGTCGAACTCGTTGTACCGCTCGATCGCTTGGAGCAGCTCGTCGTCGCGAGTCTCGAGCCACTGCTCGAAGACGAGGATCGAATCGTCGCCGGCGCTCACGTCCTCCGTCCGCTCGGGCATGAAGAAGCGCTCGACGTTCTTCAGCCCATAGCCCTCGTACGAGATCCGCAGCGAATCGACGACGACGCGGTAAAGGTCGACCAATACCTCGCGCCGGAGCAGCGCGTCGACCTCCTCCTCGCGCGTCCCCCACTCCCCCGCAAGCAGCCGCAGCGCGGTCCGCTCGTAATGCGCGTAGTGGTAGACGTGCATGTCCGGGTAGCGCGCGAGCCGCTCGGTCAGGAAGTCGACGAGCCGCTCGAATGCCTCCTGCTCCTGCGCGCGATCGGTCGCCCAGAACGCACGGAACTCGCCGTCGACGATCACGCCGTGCAGGTACTCGAGCCCGCGAGCCGCCTCGTAGAACGGATCGCCCTCGATGTCGAAGAAGACGTCACCCTCGGACGGCCGCGGCAGCCCCTCGAGCCCGCGCCCCTCGACGAGCGGCAGCAACTCGAACACGTGCTCACCGGTAATCCGAGCTCGGTGCTGCAGCTCCGCCTGCCAGCGCAACCGCTCGAAGACGTGCGGCTGCAGGCTCGTCTGGAGCTCGGCCTCCGCCGTGGCGAGCTGCTCGAGCGTCGTGACGCCCGCCTCGCCGAGCGCATCCACCCACCGCCGCCGCATCTGCGCGACGAGGGTGAGGTGGTCGTCGTCCTTCCACTGCTGAGTGCAGCGCGGCAACCAGTCGCAAACCTGACAGTGCTCGACCGGGTACGGGTACGTCGCGGGCGGATCCGCAACCCACTCGAGAAACCGCCCCCGCACCCGCCGGTAGTACGCATCGAAGTCGCGCACGCGGAAGGACATCCGCTCGCCACTGCCGAGCACGACGTGCATCGGGTCGGGCACCCGCCCCTGAATGCGCGCAACCTGTTCGGAGTAGAACGCAAGCTGGAGCAAGTGCGTCGGCTTACTCGTGCGCGCCAGCTTCGTGTCGGCGACCTCGTAGGAGCCGTCCGGCTGCAGCTCGAGGAAGTCGGCGATCCCGCGCCACCCCTCCGGACTGACAAACACGGCCTGGTAGACGACCTCCGCGCCCGCGCACATCGCCTCCTCGGTCGCGCGCGCGGCGGCTTCCCAGTCGCGGTCGAGCCCGATGCGCGCGATCTCGCGCCTGTCCGCCTCGAGCGCGGCAAGGTACGCGGCCTCGTGCTCCTGCCCCTTGCGCCGAATCAGCTCGGCCTGCGGATTGTCCGCATCGATCCGCGCGAGCTCGCCGTACGCGACTGCTAGCTCGAGCGCGGTCAGGTGCCGGCACTCGAGGAAGTCGTTGAGGTCGGAGGGAGAGAAGGCGAGCTGACCGTCGCGGCGCTCCATCGGATTCGAGGAAGATCAGGGACGCGGGCGCGTCGTCCCGCCGTACACGACCTCGTCGATCTCCTCGGGCTCGACTTCAGGGCCAGCCATTCCAACGAGCCCCCAGATCGGATCCTCCTCGATGGGCGGCAGCGCGCGCACCCGCTCGGCCACCCACCGGCGGACAAGCGCAGCCTTGGAAACGCCTTGCTTCTGGGCCTCCCGGCCCAGCGCAGCGTCGAGCTCGGGCTCGATTGAGATCTGTAGGCGCTTCATCCTCGTCACGTCATCACTTTAGGGAAGTGCTGTTCGCGCCTGTTGCGCGATCAGCCGTACCCGAGCTCACGCAGCCAACGCGCGTAGTCGCGGAAGAAGCCGGCCAGCTCGTCCAGCAGCGAGCGAGCCGCATCGTAGGTCGCCTGCGCCACGACGTCCGGGTAGGCATGCTGCATCTCCGTGCGAGCGCGATAGATCGTGGCGAGCCGCTCCCGCCGACTCTTGGAAATCACACCCTCGGTCTCGAGTTGGGCGAGCACCTTGGCGCTCGAGCCGTCAGGAACGATCTCGGCAAGCTGAAGGCCCAACTCGGCCAACTCGACGACGAAGTTCACGAGGATCTCGAAGGCGCGCTCGAGCGGGTAGACCGTCGCGACGAGCGCGTCGGCGGAACCCTCGTCGACGGCCGCGACGAATTCCTTCTTCGTCGTTCGCTCGAGGAGCGCCTTCAGTGCGAGCGCATGCTTGCGGGTCTCTGCGAGACGAGTCTTGATCGGCGTCGGTAACTGCGGACGCGCCGCCACTATGCAACCAGTTCCTCGAACCGATCGAGCGTCTCCCAGGCGGCGTGCTCCAGGCGTTCGTCCTGCTTCCGGGCCGCGCGGACAATCGAGCGAGAGCGGCGCTGCAGCCGCGCCCAGTCGCCGTCTCGGTCGGCGAGCACGCGGCCATCGCGGAGGACATCTGCGAGCAGCAGCGGCGGCGCTCGCTCGACGTCGACGAGCTGCACGGACCGCCCCAGGGCGTTCTCGAGGGCGAGCGCGGTTTCGGTCTGCTCCCTCCAGCCGCCGCGAATCCGGACAAGGACATCTACGTCGCTCGCCGCGTCCGCGTCGCCGCGGGCAACGCTTCCGAAGAGCACCGCCAGACGCACATCCGGTCGGGTCCGCAGGACCTGAAGAGCTCGCTCGAGCAGCGGCCAATGCCTGCGGACGTACTCGTACTCCTGTGCCGACACTGACACCGCACGCGGTCCTTGCCGGCTCCACCGAATCGTCTGACGCTCGCCGGCGCGCCGGAGCGTGCGCCCGCTGACGCCGATCTCTTCCGCCAGCTGATCGAGCTCCGTCATGTGTCCAATCTATCAGGCTCATGCGTCCAGAAGATCGTGTCACCATTGTCGCGAGGCGGATCGTGGTCGAGATCGTCGGGAGGGATCAGGAGCGCGGCTTCCTGGAAGCCTTCCTCGACCGGGCGGACGGAGGCCCAACGGCCCTCGTCCTGGAGGGCGAGGCGGGCATCGGGAAGTCGACGCTTTGGCTCGCGGGCGTCGAGGCGGCCCGCAAACGGGGGCTGCGCGTCCTCGAGTCTCGGCCGGCGGAAACGGAGCGCGCCGTCGCGTACGCCGGCCTCGGCGACCTGCTCGAACCTGCTCTCGACGACGTGCTGCCCGAGCTCCCGGCACCGAGGCGCCGTGCGCTCGAGGTCGCGCTCGCGCTCGAGGAGGAGACCGACGTCCCGGTCGACCCCCGAACCCTTGCGATCGCCGTCCGGAACGCACTCGAGGTGCTCGCCCCCGTCATGGTGGCGGTCGACGACCTCCAGTGGCTCGACAGCCTCGCCCGTCAATTTTACGGCGCGCCTGGAGCCGTCCGACTCGGCTCTAAATCTGAAGCCTGGCGATGTGCGGCTTAGACGCGGCGGTCGACACGTTCTGGGTCGAGTCGGCCCGATGGAGGCGGTGGTAGTAATCGTGCACCTTGCCGCGTTTGGCCATGGTCGAGCGAGAGCTCCTTTGCAGCGCACTAACCATGTCCTCCCGGCGCAGTCCTCGACGACGTGCAACCCGCGCATTCTGGCCGGTCGGCGGCCCCCAACGAACTCCCGCGGATTTGTCCGGCGCGCGGTAAGCGGCGAAGATCAGGCAGACGAAAAGGAGGTGGACAGTGGCGAGCAAAAACGTGACCACAGCGCTTGACGCACAGGGCGTCGAATTCGAACTACTGCCGCACCGGCACACCGAGTCTGCGCTCGCTGAGGCCGAGGCGCTCGGAGTTGACCCTGCCGACGTTGCGAAGACACTCGTCGTGGCGACCCCCGAGGGGTACGTGCGGGTGGTAGTTCCTGCTTCCGAGCGCCTCGACATGCGGAAGCTGCGCGAGCTGCTCGGGGAGGGCAAGAAGGAGGTTCAGCTTGCGAGCGAGGAGGATCTTGCGCGCGACTACGGTGAGTTTGAGCTGGGGGCGGTGCCGCCGGTTGGTGGGAGTCGGCGCGATCCGGTTGTGATTGATCGTCGGCTTGCTGGGCGGGAGTCGCTTGTGCTCGAGGCTGGGTCGCACGAGGAGTCGATTCGGATTGGGCGCGCGGATCTCGTTCGGGTGACAGACGCTCTGGTCGCGGACATTTCAGAGGACTGATTCGGCTCGCGCTGAGCGCGCGTGCCGGCGGGCTTCGCGGAGGGGTTCCGGCGTGCGGGCTCGGCTGACGCGGCGGACCACGTCCACGGCCGTGTCTGGATCGGTTTTCCAGGCTGCGTGGACTGCGAGGGGGCGGGTGCCCTCGCGCGTGCGGAGCCAGTGGCCGACTTGCTCGCCTTCCAGGACGAGCGGGCTAGTTGCTCCTCGCTCGTCCGGCGGCCAGTCGCCCTCGGCGACGAGCGGGCGGTGCGTTACGCCTACGGTTGGGAGATCAAGGACCGCGCCTAAGTGGAGGGCGACGCCGGTTCGGCGTGGGTGGTCTCGGCCGGTGCCGTCGATCAGGAGGACCTCCGGTGGGTTCTTCAACGCGCGCACGGCGGCTTCCAGCAGCGGCCCTTCGCGGAGGGCTAGCAGACCCGGCTCATAGGGCGCGCCGGCTTCGCCTTGGACGACGGTTGCCTCGTCCTCGACGAAGGCGGCGGCCCAGGCTGGGTCTCCGGCCCGGCCCGGGCCCGTGCCGCCGCGGGCGAAGCAGACGAAGACGCCGCCGATTCGGGCGGTCGGGTCGAGGTGCCACGGAGGTGGGTGGAGCGCCGCTAGGCGCTCTTGTTCGGCGATCAGCTCTTCGCGCGTGCGCGGCCACTGTGCGGGGGTCATACTGCGACGGGGAAGCGAGGTTCGCGGTGGCGACGAGCGTGCAGGAGACGAAGGACGCGCGCATCGAGGGGGTTGTTGCGCGCGTCCGCGACACCGTCGAACCCCAGGAGGTTGACGACGTCGAGCGGTTCGTGCGGACGTACTACGCGCACGTGGCGCCCGAGGATCTCGCTCAGCGGAGCGAGGAGGATCTTTACGGGGCGGCGTTGGCTCACTGGGGGCTTGCTCGGGTTCGGCGGCCTGGGGAGCTCAAGGTTCATGTCTATACGCCGAGTCTCGAGGAGCACGGGTGGGAGTCGCCGCACACGGTTGTCGAGACGGTGATTCAGGACATGCCGTTTCTCGTCGACTCGGTTTCGATGGAGGTGAATCGGCACGGGCGGGCTATTCACCTTGTGATCAGGCCGATCATGCGGGTTCGGCGCGACGACCAGGGTCGGCTGCTCGAGGTCGACGGCGCCGACGGGGTCGACGAGTCGCTGATTCACCTCGAGCTTGACCAGCTGCCCGACCAGGCTGCGATCGAGGAGCTACGGGGCGACCTGCTGCGGGTTCTCGGCGACGTTGCCTCTGCCGTCGAGGACTGGCGGCCGATGCGGGAGCGGATCGGCGAGATCGTGACCGAGCTCCAGGAGCGGCCACCGCCCGTTGACGCCGACGAGGTCGCGGAGGCGCGTGAGTTTCTGCAGTGGATGAACGCCGACCACTTCACGTTCCTCGGCTACCGCGAGTACGACATGCTCAGCGAGGGCGGAGAGGACGTGCTTCGGCCCGTGGCCGGGACCGGGCTCGGGATTCTTCGCGAGCGGGGTGAGCAGGCGGTCTCCGCGAGCTTTGCGGTGTTGCCGCCCGAGGTTCGCGCGCGCGCGCGCGAGAAGAACATTCTCAATCTGACGAAGGCGAACTCACGCTCGACGGTGCACCGGCCGGTGTATCTCGACTACGTCGGGGTCAAGCGGTTCGACGAGTCTGGTGAAGTTACGGGTGAACGGCGCTTCCTCGGTCTCTTCACGCACACGACCTACCGCCTCACGCCCTGGGAGATTCCGGTGCTGCGGAAGAAGGCGCAGCGTGTCGTCGAGCGGTCCGGGCTCCACCGGGGGAGCCACGACCACAAGGCGCTCGTCGAGATCATCGAGACGTACCCACGCGACGCGCTCTTCCAGATCTCGGAGGACGAGCTGCTCGAGATCGCGATGGGGATCCTGCACCTGGGCGAGCGCCGGCGCGTGCGGCTCTTCGTGCGGCGCGACGTGTTCGGGCGGTTCTTCTCGGTGCTCGTCTACCTGCCGCGCGAGCGGTTCAACACGGAGAACCGGCGGCGGATCGAGGAGATCCTGATGGAGGCGTTCGGCGGGGTCAGCGTCGACTACGAGACGCACGTCTCGCCGTCGGTGCTGATGCGGCTGCACTTCGTGATCTACGTCGAGCCTGGGCGTCCCGTCGAGTACGACACAGCCGAGCTCGAGAAGCGGCTCGCGGAGGTGACGCGCGAGTGGACGGACGACTTTCGCGACGCGCTCTCGATGCAGCTCGGCGAGGAGCGCGCGGGGCCGCTGTTCGAGAAGTACGGCGAGGCGTTCCCCGGCGCGTACCGCGAGGACTTCCCCGCGCGGCAGGCCGTCCCCGACGTCGTCCGGATGGAGAAGCTCGGGCCGGACGGCGACCTTGCGACGACGCTCTACCTACCCCACGCCTCGGCCGTCGACCACCTCGCCTTCAAGCTCGTGTCGCGGCGGCCGCTCGTGCTCTCGGACGTGCTGCCGCTGCTCGAGAGCATGGGCGTCAAGGTCACCGACGAGCGGCCGTACGAGATTCACCCCCGCGAGGACGCGCCGGCGTGGGTCTACGACTTCGGGCTCCAGCACGAGGAAGGTGCCGAGTTCCAGGCCGACGAGGTGCGCGAGACGTTCCTCGACGCGTTCGCGCGCGTGTGGCGGGGCGACGCCGAGGACGACGGCTTCAACCGGCTCGTGCTCCGCGCCCGGCTGACCTCGCGCGAGATCACCGTGCTGCGCGCGATCGCGAAGTACCTGCGGCAAGCCGGGAGCACGTTCAGCCAGGACTACATGGAGGACGCGCTCGCGGCGCATCCGTCGATCGCGCGCTGGCTCGTCGAACTGTTCCGGCTGCGGCTCGACCCCAACCGCTTCGAGGACACGGACGCGAAGGCGCGGGCGCTCGACAAAGAGCTCGAGGCGGCGATCGACGAGGTCGCGAGCCTCGACGAGGACCGGATCCTGCGCGGCTTCCTGCGCGTCGTCCGCGCAGTGGTCCGCACGAACTACTTCCAGACCGACGCCGAGGGCCAGGCGAAGCCGTATCTGTCGCTGAAGCTCGACCCCGAGCTGATTCCCGAGCTGCCGGAGCCGCGGCCGCTCGTCGAGGTGTTCGTCTACTCGCCGCGAGTCGAAGGCGTGCACCTGCGCGCGGGGAGGGTCGCCCGCGGCGGGATCCGCTGGTCGGACCGGCGCGAGGACTTCCGCACGGAGGTGCTCGGGCTGATGAAGGCGCAGACGGTCAAGAACGCCGTGATCGTCCCGACCGGAGCCAAGGGCGGCTTCGTCGTCAAGCGCCCCGGCGACGAGGTCGTCGAGTGCTACCGGACGTTCATCCGCGGCTTGCTCGACGTCACGGACGAGGACGACCCCTATCTCGTCGTCGCGGCAGACAAGGGGACGGCGACGTTCTCCGACATCGCGAACGCGATCTCGCAGGACTATGGCTTCTGGCTCGGCGACGCTTTTGCCTCGGGCGGTGGGACCGGCTACGACCACAAGGCGATGGGGATCACTGCGCGCGGAGCCTGGGAGTCGGTCAAGCGGCACTTCCGCGAGCTCGGGCTCGACAGCGACGGCAACTTCACGGCCGTCGGGATCGGCGACATGTCCGGCGACGTGTTCGGGAACGGGATGCTGCTCTCGCGGCACATCAAGCTGATCGGCGCGTTCGATCACCGGCACGTGTTCCTCGATCCCGATCCCGACCCCGAGGCGAGCTTCGCGGAGCGCGAGCGGCTCTTCTGGCTGCCGCGCTCGTCGTGGGCCGACTACGACGAGGCGCTGATCTCCAAGGGCGGCGGCGTCTTCCCGCGCACTGCCAAGTCGATCGAGCTCTCCCCCGAGGTACGCGGCGCGCTCGGCATCGAGGCGCGGTCGCTGCCGCCGAACGAGCTCATGCGGGCGATTTTGCGTGCGCCCGTCGACCTGCTCTGGAACGGCGGCATCGGGACGTACGTGAAGGCGCGCGACGAGCGGCACGCCGACGTGGGCGACAAGGCGAACGACAACATTCGCGTCGACGCGGAGGAGCTGCGCGCGCGAGTCGTCGGCGAGGGCGGGAATCTCGGGTTCACGCAGCGCGGGCGGATCGCGTACGCGCTGGGCGGCGGCCGGATCTTCATGGACGCGATCGACAACTCGGCGGGCGTCGACTGCTCCGACCACGAGGTGAACATCAAGATCCTGCTCGACACGATCGTGGCGGACGGCGACCTGACCGAGAAGCAGCGGAACTCGCTGCTCGCCGAGATGGAGGACGAGGTCGGCGAGCTCGTGCTGCGCGACAACTACGAGCAGGCGCAGGCGCTCTACACGTCAGCGGCGCAGGCGGCGTCGATGCTCGAGGTGCACGAGCGGTACCTCCGCGCGCTCGAGCAGTCGGGCGCGCTGAGCCGCGAGCTCGAGGCGCTGCCGGACGACGAGGTGCTCGACGAGCGCAAGGCGGCCGGCGGCGGGCTGACGACGCCCGAGTTCGCGATTCTGCTCTCGTACACGAAGAGCGCACTCGCCGACGAGTTGCTCGCCTCCGACCTGCCCGAGGACCCGTACCTCGCCGGGGAGCTGGCCGCGTACTTCCCGACGCGCCTGCGCGAGCAGTTCGCCGAGCAGCTGCTGCGCCATCCGCTGCGGCGCGAGATCGTCGCGTCGCGGCTCGCGAACGACCTCGTCAACCGCGCGGGCACGACGTTCGCGTTCCGGCTGCAGGACGAGACCGGTGCCGGTGCGGACGACGTCGTGCGCGCCTACATCGCGGCGGTCGAGCTCTACGGTCTACGCCGCGTCTGGGCCGAGATCGAGGCGCTCGACGGAAACGTGCCCGCACAGACGCAGGTGGCGATGCTGCTCAAGGTGCGGATCCTGCTGGAGCGCAGCACGCGCTGGCTGCTGCGCAACCGCCGCCGCCCGCTCGACGTCGCCGAGGCGGTCTCACGCTACTCGGCGAGCGTGGCTGCGCTCGCCGACGCGCTGCCGACGCTGCTCCAGCCCGAGCCGCTGGTCTCCGAAGGGGTACCGGAAGCGCTCGCCCAGCGCGTCGCGTACAGCGAGGCGCTCGTGCCGGCGCTGCACCTGGCCGAGATCGCGGCCTCGTCCGGGCTCGACGTCACGTCCGTAGCCCGGGTCTACTTCGCGCTCGGCACGCGCCTCGAGCTGGACTGGCTTCGCAACCGGATCGTCGCGCTCCCGCGCGACACGCGCTGGCAGGCGATGGCCCGCGCCGCGCTGCGCGACGACGTCTACGCCGAGCAGGCGTCGCTCACCGCGGAAGTGATCCGCGCCGGCGGGAACATCGATGCGTGGTCGGCGCAGAACGCCGATGCGGTCGAGCGCTGCCTCCAGGTGCTCGGCGACATGAAGTCCGGCGGAGCGCCCGGCCTCGCGAAGCTCTCCGTCGCCGTGCGCGAGATCAGGAACCTGACGCAGTCGAGCGCGTCTCAGGCCGCGGACCAGCCGCGCCACTCGACGATGTCCACCGCGAGCACCGGGTAGCCGGGCGGCTCGTCCCGGTACTGCTCGTACTTCTCGGCCAGCAGGCACAGCGCGCGCTCCGCCTCGTCACCGGAGTCCAGCACGCGGGCTCGCCCGCGCAGCCGCACCCACCAGAGGCGGCGCCAGTCGTCGTCGTAGTGGTCGACGAGGACGGTCACGTCGGGGCGCTCGCGGGCGTTCTCGATCCGCCGGAGCCGGCGCGAGCGCTTCGGCTTCCCGTCGACCGCGGAGTAGAGCGTGTCGCCGTCCAGGGCGAAGACGATCGGTACCAGGTGCGGGCGGCCGTCCGGGTCGATCGTCGCGAGCCTTGCGACCCTCGCGGTTTCCACGCGTTTTCGTACGATCGGGTCGTGCACCTCGGCGTGATCCTGCCGAACTACGACCGGCACGCGAGTCGCGAAGGCGTTCGCGCCGTCGCCGTGGCGGCGGAGGAGCTCGGCTTCGACTCGGTCTGGGCGACCGAGCACATCATCGTCGGGCCGGAGGCGGTCGATCCGTACGGGCGCGTCCTCGCTCCGCTCGTCACGCTCTCCTGGATCGCGGGCTTCACGGAACGGATCGCGCTCGGCACCTCGATCGTGCTCGTCCCGCTTCACCATCCGATCCACCTCGCGAAGGAGGCCGCGACGCTGCAGGAGCTGTGCGGTGGCAGCTTCACGCTCGGCGTCGGCGTCGGCTGGCACGAGGACGAGTTCCGGTTCATGGGCATGCCGTTTCGCGAACGCGGGCGGCGTGCGGACGAGGCGCTGCGGCTGATCCGCGCGCTCTGGTCCGGCGAGCGCTCCTTCAGCGGCGAGTACTGGTCGTTCGAGAACGCGACGTTCGAGCCGGTTCCATCCGACCCTCCCGAGATCTGGGTCGGCGGCGGCTCCGACCGCGCGATCCGCCGCGCGCGCGAGCTCGGCGACGCCTGGCATCCGTCGCGCGGCGTGACGCCCGAACGGGTTCGCGCGGTGAAGGCGCAGTTCCCCGAGCTCCGCGTGATTCCGCGGGTCGCAGCGGAGTCGCCGATTGAGGAGTTTCTCGCGGCGGGCTGCGAAGGCGTCGTCGCGAGCTTCGGCACCGAGCCGAACCGGGCGGTTGCGTCGATGCAGGAGTTCGCCGGTCGCTACCTGAGGAGCGCGTAACCCTCGGAGAGGAAGGGCGTGCGGTCAACGAGCGATCGCACGTCTTCGGTCGAGTGGGCCCCCTCCTCGGTCACGACCTCGTCGATGTACTCCGCGGGCGTGACGTCGAAATGCTCGTCGTCGATCCGGTCGGGCGCGTCGATCGGCGCGAGCTTGATCACCTCGCAGGCGACGACCGTGCGGACGCCCAGCCCTGCCGCCGCCTCCGCGAGCGCGCGGGTGCCCACCTTGTTGACGACGGTGCCGTCGCGGAAGACCGTGTCTGCGCCGATCAGGAAAAGCGACGCGCGCTCGAGCGCCTGCTCGGCATCGGCGTCGGCGACGAGCTCGACCTCGAGGCCTGAGGCCCGCAGATCCTCGGCGAACGCAACCCCCTCCTCGAACGGCGCCGAGACGGTGCAGACCACGCGCTCGGGCGGCGTGTGCAGCACAGCCTCGCGCACCGTTGCCGACGCGGAGTGCGTCAGCACGAAGGCGTCTATGAGTGCGGGCGCCAGCTGGATGGCGATCGCCCGCGCCGCCCGATCACGGCTGCCGACGAGGCCGCTGACCTCCTCCTGCACGAGCTGCTGCAGTTGATCCGGCGCGAGGTGCGCACCGTGGTGCGCGGCTGCGAGGACGCGCCCGACCGCGCCGGCGATCGCCCCCATGGCGCGCCGGCTCGCCGCGAGCTCGCGCCCGGCCGCGTCCAGTCGGTCCAAAAGCTCCTCCGTGGACTCGGCGGGCTCCTCGGCCACTTCGGCAAGCGCCTCGACGGCCCGGCGCGCCATCCAGCTGCCGCCGTGGGAGTGGTCGCTCCTTAGCTCGTCGACCCGGTCGGTGACGATGCTCGCCATCGCGGGCTGATTCTAAGGAGGGAGGCGTTACGCCTGGGCGGTGCTCGCGCGCGTGACCCAGCTCTTGTTCTTCACGGTGAAGAGGGCCCAGAGGTTCAGCCAGTACAGGCAGAGCTCGTAGAAGAACATGTAGAGCAGGAGGCCCGGCAGCTTCCGGCCCGCCCGGAGCGGGACGAAGATGTAGCGGACGAGCATCAGGACGATCCAGCTCGGGATGATCGTCGTGACGAGCAGGGTCGGGTGAGTGACAGCCGTCACGATCAGGGCAAATGCGCAGGCCGAACGAGAGGAACGGGGCCGTCAGGTCCCAGCAGAGGATCTGCAGGAAGAGCAGCGGCTTCACGCGCCAGGCGTAGGTCAGCGTGTAGACCGACTCGCGGATGTAACCGCGCTTCCAGCGCCGCTGCTGGCGCAGGAAGCCGCGGGCCGTGGCGGGCGTCTCGGTCCAGCTGACCGCCTCCGCCACGTAGACGACGTCGTAGCCGCGCTTGAGGACGAGATTCGTCAGGTGCCGGTCTTCCGAGTGCGTGCAGCGCTCGCCGAGGAAGCGCTGACTCGCGAACTCGTCGACGATCTCGCGCAGGAGGTCGGCCCTGTAGGCGGCGAGGCAGCCGCTGCAGCAGACGACGCTGCGGATCACGGACTGGGCCTGCTTGTAGATGTTCAGGCCGATCCAGTAGTAGGTGCCGATCATCCGAGTGAGCAGGTTCTGGCGCTCGTTCAGGAGCAGCACGTTGCCGGTGGAGGCGCCGATCTCCGGGTCGAAGAGGGGCTCGACGACGCGGGTCAGGGCGTGGTAGTCGAGGACCGTGTCGCTGTCGATCGTGACGACGAACTCCACGTCCTCGTCGAGCAGGCGCGTCGTTGCGTAATGGAGCGCTTCTCGCTTGCCGGCGTTCTCCTCGAACTCGTGCAGCGTGATCGGGAGCGTCGCGGCGAGCTCGCGCAGCCGCTCCTGGACGCCGTTCGTCGACCCGTCGTCGATCACGATCACCTGCTTCAGTCCGCGCGCCATCAGGACGGTGCGGATGGACTTCTCGACGAGCTCCGGGTCCTCGTTGTAGCAGGGGATGACGACCGCGATCTTCTCGCGGAAGTACGACTGGTAGCGCCGCGGCTTCAGGTCGTGGATCAGCAGGAGCGCGAACAGGTACCACGTGTACGCGACGAGCAGCACCAGGTAGCCGAACCTGAAGCGCTCCCAGAAGCGCGCGTCCGTCCCGTAGCGGGAGAGGAAGAGGGCGGCGCTGGCGCCGACGACGACGAAGAGCGCCCCATAGATCGCCGTCTGCAGCCGCTGCTGCACCCGTCAGCTCCCGTGGGCGTCGAACGGTAGGTAGAACGTGCGCGAGACCTGTACGAGCACGCACGACACGTTGCGAGGAGCACTCGAACGTCCTGCTCCTTCGCGCCGCCGATCGTGACGAGATCGAGCGGCTTGCCGCTGTACGAGATCGTCGTGCGCCCGGTCGGGTAACGCTGAGAAACGCGCGCAAGCTGCGACGACGTGATCCAGCACACCTGCTCACCCGCGCCCGCGAAGATCTTCTCGAGCTGGTTCCCGCCCGAGTTCTTGACGACGAGGAACGCGCCGTGCTTCGCGTGCTTCGGAGCGACGTGGCGAACCGCCGCGGCGTACTCGGGCTTCGCGCCGAAGCCGCTCGCGTTCGCGACGACGCTGAACGAGAAGATCGAGAGCGTCGGAACGATCAGGAACCAGGAGGCGAGCCTGAAGGCGCGCACCCGGCGTGAAGCTGCCGCAGTCCGTTGCGCCGCCGCAAGACGCGGTCTCTCAACGGACATCTCTCCCCCTGCTGTGTGGTGTTCAAGGCGAGTCGGCAGCGAGCCGTCCGCCGGGCATCCCCCGTTCGAAGGGCTGGGAGGGTTAGGCGGCCGCGGTGACGCGCGGGGTGAGGCTGAGCACGCGGAAACACCGCTCGAGCGGGGCCTGGTCGCCCTCGACGCGCGCTCGGCCCGACTTGGCCGCTTCGGAGAGCGCGAGCTCACCTGACGCGAGCCTGAAGAAGGTCTTCATGTCCGTCTCGACGACGACGTCGGCGTCCTCGCCCGCGCCGACGGTTGCGTCGAGCGCGCCGTTCTCGATCCGGGCGGTGAACGCGTCGCCGTCGATCCTGAGCACATAGGTCTCGGTCAGGCCCCGCGCCGCTTCGGCGTTGAAAAGGGCGGGAAGCGCGTTCACGCCCCACTCCGGGTAGAGCTCGTCGTCGGGCCCCGGCGGGCCGAGGGAGCGGGAGCCCCACCGGGCGAGGGCCCACATCGCCTCGTCGAGCCCCTTGCCGTACTCGGTCAGCTCGTAGACCGTGGAGGCCGCCGGCGGCGGGAGCTTGCGCTTCTGGACGACGCCGCACTCCTCGAGGTCGCGCAGGCGGGCGGCCAGGATATTCGTGCCGATGCCCGGCAGGCCCTGGGCGAGATCGGTGTAGCGCTTCGGGCCGTGGAGGAGGTCGCGGACGATCAGGAGCGACCAGCGCTCGCCCACCAGCGACAGCGCGTGGGCCATCGGGCAGTACTGGTCGAAGTGCTTTGCCACCCCGCCGAGAGCATAGCCGGTGAACTTCTGGATAGCAAGGGGAAGATTGCGAAATGAAAGTCCGTCCTGTAGGTTGGCAAGCTTCCAGTGACTAAACGAAAGGACGTTCCCATGATCGCAACGGCCCGACGGAAGTGGTTCGCTCTCGCGCTGCTCCTCGGCGTCCAGTTCATGGTCGTGCTCGACATCGCGATCGTGAACGTGGCCCTACCGTCCATCAAGACTGACCTCGGGTTCTCGCAGGAGAACCTGCAGTGGGTGATCAGCGCGTACGCGCTGCTGTTCGGAGGCTTCCTCCTGCTCGGCGGGCGCGTCGCCGACCTGATCGGGCGACGACGGGTCTTCATCGCGGGACTCGTCGTCTTCGGTGCGGCGTCGCTCATCTCCGGGCTCGCCTGGAGTGACACTGCGCTCATCAGTGCGCGCGCGCTGCAGGGTCTCGGCGCGGCGATGATCACGCCCGCGGCGCTCTCGATTCTGATGACGACGTTCGCCGAAGGGAAGGAACGCAACACGGCGCTCGGCGGCTGGGGCGCCGTCGGCGCCTTCGGGGCCGTCGCCGGCGTGCTGCTCGGCGGCGTACTCACCGATGCCTTGAGTTGGGAGTGGATCTTCTTCGTCAACGTTCCGGTCGCGCTGCTCGGGCTCGCGCTCGCGCCGGTCTTCCTGAACGAGAGCCGCGACGCCCAAACGAAGAGCTTCGACGTGCCGGGTGCGGTGCTCGTCACCAGCGGGCTCGTCGTGCTCGTCTACGCGATCACGCAGGCGAACGGCTACGGTTGGACGTCGTTCGAGACGATCGGGCTCTTCGCCGGCGCCGCCGCTCTGCTGGCGGCCTTCGTCGGCTGGGAATCGCGCACGGCCGAGCCGCTGGTGCCGTTCTCGATCTTCCGGCTCCGCACCCTCACCGGTGCAAACGTGGCGGGGCTGGTTCTGGGGACGGCGTTGTTCGGGATGTTCCTGATGCTCACGCTCTACATGCAGCAGGTGCTGGCGTACTCGCCGATGAAGAGCGGGGTCGCCTATCTGGCGGTAGCCGGAACGGCGATCTTCTGGTCGACGCTGGCGGCACAGCTCGTGACCCGCGTCGGCGTGAAGCCGGTGCTCCTCGTCGGCATGACGTTCCTCTCCGCCGGGCTGCTCTTCTTCACGCAGGTGTCGGTCGGCGGCTCGTACGTGGGGGACCTCCTCCCCGGGTTCCTCTTGATCTCGGTGGGGCTCGGGTTCTCGTTCGTGCCGATCTCGATCGCGGCGCTCGCGGGCGTGCGGGCGTCCGAGGCCGGGCTCGCTTCGGGCCTGTTCAACACGTCGCAGCAGATCGGGGGTGCGCTCGGGATTGCCGCGCTCTCCGCGATCGCGACGACGACGACCGATGACCGCATCGCGTCCGGGGTCGTGCAGAGCGTCGCGCTCACGGACGGCTTCCAGGCGGCGTTCGTCGCCGGCTCGGCGGTTGCCCTCGTCGGGATCCTCGTCGCGATCTTCCTCGTGCGGCGTGAGGATCTCGCGCAGATCCCCGAGGCTCTCGAGGAAGAGGCGATTCTCGAGGCGGCGTAGAGCCACTCGCGCGGGGGCTCCGGTGGGCCGATCAGGCTCTCCGGAGTCCCCCGTCGCGAAGGAGCTCAGCCTCGTCCGCAGCTCGCGGACGTTCGCGCCGGTGCCAGGCATTGTTAACTCACGGTGCCAGGCACTGTTAAGAACGCCTAACGAAAAGCAGGGACCCGCGCATCGCTGACGAAGTGGGCGCTGTCGGCCTCGTTCGAAAGGATGGACGCGATGGCGCAGCCTCTGGTGAGCGACGAGCTCTGGGAGCTGGTGCGGCCGCTGATTCCGGTCAAGCAG